>OLRM01000170.1_pt1 | contig 75928 bp, 71 predicted proteins | sample 1643211 | NCBI WGS metagenome assembly OLRM01 (sample SAMEA3136690, study PRJEB25190) | human gut metagenome | biome: human gut; feature: human-associated habitat; material: faeces | place: Austria | collected 2013
CCAGGAGCTGATGGATGATGTTTCGTTTTCCTTCTGTCATTTGTACACGATGTACCGGTTTCTTTTGTCTTGCCATAATAAAAGGTCCTCCTAATGATATTTATTGTACCATAGAAGAACCTTCTAAACATTATTTTACAGAAAAAGTTTCATACTCTCGAAAATATAAAGAAACAGCTGAGCAAATAGAAAAACAGATATATACAAGACTAAGCCGGGAATCTCTCCCAGCTCTTCTTATCTTTTTAAACATTTTTAATTTACGCGGTATATTGGATTTTCTTCCGCAGATAAAATCAACCCTTCTCTTCGCAGTACCTCCTCGGCTTCTTCCGCGGATATCCCTTCCTCTGCCAGCTCAGTCAGCCTTTTTGCTCCTTCACTCAATCTCAGGTCTTTATCCTGTAACGTAGTGGAATACAGCTTACCTGACACTTCTGCAATTTTTTTTAATAATCTGATCAGTTCTTTGTTCATGGATATGAACCTCCTTTCATTCTACTTTCATAAGCGCAGAAAACTGATGTTTTTCCGGTGTCTTTTCTTATTTCGGCAATATATACAAAATGCCTATGTCTGCTTTGTGCATATTGCGATTCAAAAAGTGAATTCGAATTCACTTTTTTCATGCCGCAACTGGTTCTTCATATTGTCAGTGACCAAATGACGAAAGGAGAACATATTATGAGAGAAAACAGTCAGGGCATTTTCGGACAGGGAAGTTGTTTCGCTTTCCATCCGGTATATTCGGGGGATTGCAAGTACACAGTAGGTATCTTCAAATTCATGAAAGATAAGCCGACAGTTATAAATCCGGATAGTATCTGGGAGGAAAGCAGTTCTATCGACGACTGCATCCAGGTAGCGATCTGGAGGATCATACCATTCTGTGAGGTCCGCAATATATTCGTGGTCATCTACGACCAGAACAGTAAAACCGTAAGGACCTATATGGATACAGATGATCTGATACAGGATCTCTGGAAGTGTTTTTCCAACGTACCGTTTGATGACGGAGAAAAAGATCTGGTACTCGGACAGGACTGGTTCATCTTCGAGAAAGGAACAGAAAGAGAAGATATCTGGCAATGGTTTGATTCTCATTATTCCAAAGGCGTAGTTTCATTACTGTATCCAGATGCATGTACCAAAATCTGAAATTGTTGCCACCTTCATTATGAAGAGAACCGAAAAGGTTCTCTTTTTTTGTTTTACCGTTATTTTATTCATCTTACTTTCGCAAATAAAAAAACGAAAGGAGAAACTTAAAAATGAAAAACAAAGAATTTACAAAGGTGTACGAAGGGTTACAATCCCTAATCGGGGTAGCCATGGGAGACTCTGTATCCAATGATACGTATTTTGAGTTCAAAAAGTACTTCCGTTATCCAGGAGAACTTTTAGAGCGAATGGAACAGTATGGGTATGGAAGTGCCGACGATTACCTGTCGGCAATAGCGGCATTGAGATGGGCAGAAAACCGTAAATTGGATATTTCAGAGATGTGCGTAGGTACACAGCTGGAAGATTTCCTGAAAAAAGCAGAAGAAAAGGGAAAAGAGGAAAATGATCTCTTATTGCTCTATTCTGTCATCTGCTATGAAAATGATGCTACTGAAATTACTGGAGACGATTTAGCAACATTACTTGATGCTGCGAAAGAAAATACTCAAGAGTCAGTTGTTTGTTTTCTTAAGAAAATCCTTGATGATAGGATGCACCGTTGGAATTTACAGGGCTATGTTGACAAATTTTTGTTAGCTTCAAAAATTCTGGTTCTTAAAATGGATTCTATACCAGCATTAGCTCAAAAAGGCATATTCGAATGTGCAGATTTCTTTATGGATCTTATGGAAGTGTCATACGCACTGAAACATATCTCTGAAGAATTTTCTTTATCTATTAAGGAAAACATGGGCACTGTGTCTGATATTATACTTGTTTTTTCGGACTTGTATAAAGAACCGGTCAAGAAGTCGTATGAGAAAAAACTGTTAGAGGCAGGATTTTCCAATATGGACATATTGAATCTAAATATGGGTATCTGGTATGTCTATGAAAGAACAACAGAACTTTATGTATCTTCCGAAATCAAATGGTGGCGTCTTGCCAAGAGATGGTTCCAGTCTTTATTTTTGCAGGATAAAGAAGTTCCTTTTGACGGGAACAGACTTATGAACCTTTTCGATAAGAAAATGCCAAGAAAAATTGATGGAGAAGATCTGGCTCCTAAATTTTTACTTGCTGGATTTGCACATGGTATTCCTTGTGTAAACAATTCGTATCTTTTATTTTATATTCTCACAATGTATGGCTCTTACAGGCATTCCTCCGAAAGAGTAAACCAACTTAGTCTCTGGGAGTCTATATGTACAAATCATCCATTTAGAATCGATTCGGAAGATGAGCTTGAATGGATGAGAGGGTTGTTAGGATATGAATGGAACAGTCGGGATAAATATTTCATGCAGCGTATTTACGTATTACTATTACGTAAATATGTCAATGAGCAGAAGCGGCTGGAAGAAAAGGAGTCTATCCTCAAAGAAATGTTCGGATATGAAGTAAAAGAAATCATATACAAAAACATGGTTATGTTTTCCAGAGAAGCAATGGATAAGCTATTCGAATCCGGATATCTGTCTTTTGATGATTTTGTTAAAAAAGGCTCCCGCGGAAGTATCGAAAAATATCTGTCATCTTTGAATAAAAGATATATTTTAATCTGGCTGTCGGACTTCTGTAAAAAAAACAATTGTATTTTTAACGATACATGGATCACATATTTCAAAGAGTCCTTCAATAACAGTTGGATGATATCTTTTGCATATGGAAAAGTCAATCATGCAGATGCTGAAGAGATTCTTTCATCCTATACTGCTGAAGAACAGGGCTTGCTTCTGGGACTTGTATGTGAAATCTGCGCAAGGATTCCTGGTATTTGTGACCTTGATGATCTGATGGCAGGCTTTATTTCAAATCCAATGATACGCTCTATTATTGGCGAGGATCTTTCTGAACAGTGGCATCAGGAACTGTTGAAAAGAAATTATCGTTGGATAGATGCAGTTCAAAAAGACTATCTTCCTGCAGAAGAGTATAATGCTTGGATCCTGGAAAAGGAGCAAAAGAAAAAACAAGAAAAAATTGAGAGAGTTCACGCAGCTATTAATGAATTAAAGGAAGATACCTTGGCTGAACTGGGAGATATTACTTCAAACGATAAATTCCTTGTTGCCATTCTGGAAAAAGCAAAATACTGCGCAGATAATACGGAGCTTAAAGCTTATATTGGATTAATCTATGAACATTGTCCAGGAAAAGTGTTCTTGAATAAGGATGATGTTTTATTAGCCCTGTATTTTATTAAAGGCTGTTATAGCGCAGGTGTGGTAACCTATCTGGAACTTGTAAACTTTATAAAAAACATAAGGGAGAAAACAAATGAATAACTACTTGAATAATACACTCACAAATCTGCATCTGCAGGATTTTCTTAAAGAAAAAGGATTAGATGTATCTCATATGAGATACATCTCTGACAGGCAACTGGCTGTTGATAACCTTCATATGGTTCCAAATATGAAAGATTATCTTAAATCTGGATACTTTATACTGGATGGTCTCGCAAAAGCAATTTTATCCAGTAAAGAAACTGCGGAAATAATTTCCAAGTTGCATACAGATGGACAGCTATCAAAGTTATCATGCTCTTTGCTGAATCAGTATATTAATGTATTTGGAGCAGATTATCCAGATGCAGAATCATTTGCAGAAAATCTTGTAAATTACGAGGATGTTTTGCATTCCGTTCTGGAAAAAGAACGTCCGGGAACAGCAGCTGCTTATGATCTGAAATTTTACACTTTTCTTAAAGAAGGGAAACATGAGCGGTTGATTCATCTTTTTTATGAATTATCCTTTTCAGACAGGAATGACTTCCTAATCCAGTTATTCATGAAAGAAAACTGGCAGGAAGAACTTATAAAATTTTATCTCATAGAAGACCTGCCGGAAGAATTTTCGTTCCGAAGTTCTGTATTCATTTTGCGAAACTCAGTTCCTGAAAGTTATTTCAGGTTAGCAAAAGTCCTGACATATCCAGGAACTTTAGATATTTACAAGATGGCTGGTGATTGCGTGAATAAAGTATATCTTCATGAAAAAGGGTATGCAAAACAGGCAGAAGACATTGCTGCTATTCTGAGTAAATTCAAAGGGTTATTTGATTCTGAAGAATTTGAAGAAGACATTAAGCAAGATTTCTTCCGAAGATTATATGATATTGATTATCAGGAAAAAACATTATCCGAATACAAGCGATATATTATGAAACATCTTGACAAAGATGCTGTAAAAAATAGTCTTTGGGGAATTAACAGCTTTCTATCTGCCTGCACAGGCAATAAATACGAAAAACTGATGAAAGAGATTGATTCAGGCTCCTATTCTCATATAGAGGCTTTCGCCAGAAAGTGCCTGATCAACAATAAAACTGCATGCTTAAGGCTGATGCAGGATAACCTGAAGGAATTTGCAAAATTACCAATAAACAGTATCCTGTTTTCAAATGAGTTTTGGCAGTTATGCAACATGAATACCTTAACTATTAAGGATTTACAGAAACTGCAGAAGTATAAATATCTTTATACAACCAATAATATTGATCTATCTCTTTTCTATAATCATACATATACTTTCCCGGAATTTTTATCAATTTCCCTAAAGAATAGAAAGCTGATTGAAATCTATAATTCACTGGATCCGTCTATGAGGGTAGATGAAAAACTCCGCCGTATCCGACAGTTATTCCATGAATCCATCCGTATGGACAATTTTCCGGAAGATCTGATTTCCGCTGTAGCAAAAACTCTATCTAAAGAACCTCTGTCTGATTATATCAACAGGCATTCCTACCTTAAAGAAACAGCTAGTATTTCGGATTTTCTTTATCTGGAATCCATTGAGTCTTATAATCCAGGGTTAAAAGAGGTTATTAACGAAATAACTGGCAGAATTGATATTCTGGCTGTAGTGAACAACTACAATAACCCGAAATTAAAGGAACTTGGATTGAAAGATTTTAAAAATGCATATGTCTCTCTGGATGAGGACAGCGCATGGCTGAAAGAAGAATTACCGATTCCTGAAGAACATCAGAAATCATTTTTAGAATTCTGCTTACAGGGAAATGCTTCAGTTACGAAGTCCTATTACGATGATCAGTATGAGAAAGGTCAGAAAAACGTATTACTGCTTGCAAAAGCAGCTGTATACGGAAAACTGGATGAAGTAAAATATGAAAACTTCAATGCTGAGATTGGATTCACTCTTACAGGTGACCAGAAAGAAGTCTGGAAAGAAAATTCGAAAAAGCAACAGTATGGCCTTAAAGCTACTGAAAATACTGATTTTGAAAGCTGTATGAAGATCGGAGCTGTTCCAACTTGGACCTGCATGAATTACAAAAGCGGACAATATAATGAATGCTTATTGTCAGTATTTGATGCCAATAAAAAAGTATTATATGTTGACAAAGGAAGTAAATGTGTTGCCCGCGCAATCATGAGGCTGACAAAAATGTCTGATACTGCTGTAAATAAAACTCTTAGTTTTAGGGATGTTGCAGAAGATGCTGCTATGGAATCTGGTTCAGACGAAAAACTTGTCATTTTCCTCGAAAGAATGTACTTTTCTCATTTAACGAATGCTGAAATCATTCAGGTAAGAAAACTTTTGTATGACCTTGCAGAAGCAAAAGCCACAGCTTTAGGTGCTAAGATTCTGGTCGCACAGGATTATGAAGATATTGCTGAAGAAAAACTTCTGAAAAAAACTTCAACAAATGTTTATATCTCCAAATCCAAAAACGGAGACCAGTATCTGGATTCTCTGGGTGGCGACTGTGAGAAAGGCGGCTACTATGTAAAAGGAAATTTCTACGCCCCTTATGAGCAGTAAATTCTATTATTTTTCAGTCGAATTACAGAAATGTAATTCGGCTTTTTTTTGATACTTTTTTCGTATCAGAAATCAATATCCAAAATCTGCTGTATATTATAACTATGAACAGCTAATAAGCTGTTTCACTCCTTTCGTTTATGACATCTGCGGGGCTCGAAATTGACCGCAGGTGTCTTTTTTTGCATAATAGTTTATAGAAAACCAGACTGATGAACAGTCTGGATGTTCCTTTTCAGACTGGTATAAACGACAAGTTCAGGAGCATGAACGATCAGAAGCAAATAAGGTGTCTGGATTGGTAGTGGTTACAAAAGATTTCTCCTTCTTTATCCATCCATTTTTCATGTTATCTGCATATGAAAACTTACGTTCGTTTTGCTTGCTAATTTGTCCAAAATATGGCATATTAATATGGTATATAAGAAAAGGAGAGATGTGTTGTGATATTGATTACGGTTGTTGATGATCGTATGGGAATGTGCTTTAACCGGCGAAGGCTGAGCCGGGACAGGGTTCTATCTGATAAGATACTGGCTTTAACTAATGAAAAAGTCCTTTGGATGAGCTCTTATTCGGAAAAACTTTTCGATTCTGTCAAACACTCCCAGATCAATATAGATGATGATTGCCTTCGGGAGGCAGCAGCAGGTGAGTATTGCTTTGTAGAAACAGAGGATCCAGCTACAGCCAAAGACTGGATTGAGCAGATCATTCTTTTTAAATGGAATCGCAGGTATCCTGCAGATGTATTCTTTAGCATTGATCTGAATAGATGGAAGCTTAAATATTCCGAAGATTTTGAGGGAAATTCACACGACAAGATTACAATGGAGGTATACAATGCAAAAAAATAAAAAATTTCTTTTACCTATAATCACTGCCATAAGCATTCTGTTTTCAGGATATGCTCCTGTAATGGCTGATGTTGATCTTTCTACTATTCCTGCATACACAGGAGAACCTTATGTGGAAATCAACGATAATGTTCCGGATTTTCCGGAAGATGACTTTACAACCGATTCCTTTGAGTCATACAGTGATCTGGATAACTTAGGCAGATGTGGTGTCGCATACGCCAATATAGGACAGGATCTCATGCCTATCGAAAAAAGAGGTTCTATCGGTCAGGTAAAACCTTCTGGATGGCATACGCAGAAATACGATAATGTAGATGGCAAATTTGTCTACAATCGCTGCCACCTGATTGGATATCAGTTGACAGCAGAAAATGCAAATGAGAAAAATCTGATTACCGGTACAAGGTATCTGAACGTAGAAGGAATGCTGCCATTTGAAAATATGGTGGCCGACTACATTAAAGAAACTGATTACCATGTTCTATACAGGGTTACTCCAATATTTGATGGAGATAATCTTGTTGCAGACGGTGTGCAGATGGAAGCTGAGTCCGTGGAAGACAATGGAGATGGTATTCTCTTTAATGTTTTTTGCTATAATGTGCAGCCTGGCATCAATATTGATTATGCTACCGGGGACAGCTCTTTGTCTGGAGAAAGCACAGATGTTTCCGCGGATACAGCAAATACGGAATATGTGTTAAATGTGAATACAAAGAAATTCCATAAACCTACATGTTCCGCAGCCAAACAGATGAAAGAAGAAAATAAACAGGAATATTCCGGTTCCAGAGATGATTTAATTGCCCAGGGATATGAGCCTTGCAAAAAATGCAATCCGTAAATAATATGTTACAACCGTGAACAGCTAAAGAAGCTGATTCACTCCTTTCGTTTTGACACCTGTAGGGTTTGAAATTGACCGCAGGTGTCTGTTTTTTTGTATAACAGTTTTTTGCTAACCTTATTAATACAACGAAGTATGTTCCTCTCCGCGGATATAATACAGATTAACGTTTTGATTCAACAAAACCACCAGTCCAGTACGGCAAGATTCTTTTTACCATTATTCGTAAAAAAAATTGAAACATATGGAAAAAAGAATCGTCATCTGTTAGTCTTATATGTTTTTTTCCATCCTTATAAATGCATGAACAACAATGATGCACTATTTCTTTCATTTTGCCATCTACAATGAAGGCTTGAAATCAATGTTGCTTTACATAAAATATTTATTGTTAACTGCATTAAGTAAAGCTGATTGTATTCTTTTCTCTTTTCATCTTATTTTTAAGACACCTGTGGTAATGACAGGTGTCTTTTAATTATATGGAGGTTTCAAAGGATCAGGTTACAAAACTGATAAATAAACAGATTTGATGTTGTGGGATTTTGATTCATGTGAGTCGAAAAGTCAGCAAAATTATAACTTTTCGGCTCTTTTGCCCTATCAGAAAAATCTAAAATAGACAGAAGCATCCAATCATGTTATACTTCGGATGAATAGAGTAGAATCCATATTGGAATGTAAAAAGTATCATAAACTTATACATTATCAAAAATAGATCCACATTGGAACCCCTTACGGGGAATATTGCCAGGAGGAATCAATATGGATATTAATGCAGAAGCATGTATTAAGCAAGGAGAGGAACTGGGAATGATTGCCAAAAAGAAATCCGCATTAAAATATCAAATGCAAAGCTTTGCAAATAATTTGATATGCACAAACCCTAAGGATTCTCTTGAGAAGCTATGCCAGCTTTGTTTGATATATGAAATTGATGCAATGCCGCTGATAGAAGTAATGTCAGAGAATGATGAACAGAATTGTCAGAAAGCGTGTCAATACTTCATTAGCGGGTTTACAAAAGGAAACAGTAGCTCTATCAGAAAAAAACAGGCATAGCGCCTGCTTTTTAATGGAAGAGAAGATTTATACATTTTCTTCAAATTCTTTATCTTTGACAGAAATGTTTGAAAACGTAGCAAACCATATTTTTTCTAAACAATCCGACTTAAGAAAGGAAATAGGTGAGATTATGGGTGGAAAAATTCTCGAATTAGAATCTGAAAGATTGCTGAGAACCGGTAAAGAACAAGGTTTGATTCAAGGCGAAGAAAAAGCCAAATTGGATATTGCCAAAAGAATGCTGGAACGAAGCTTTTCTCTGGAAGATATTCAATTCTCTACTGGACTTTCAAAAAAGGAACTGGAAAAATTATAAATTGTCATTTTAAAGGAGGTGGTGTCGACCATCTCCCTTTTTTGTATCAAAACAGTCATGTTATATTTGCTATATAGTTGATGGATTAATTTTTTCTCAATTACAGAAAGAACAATTTTCATGTTCTCGTCCTTTCGTCATCTTACTTGAAACTCAAAAACGAAAGGAGAAACTATGAGTAAAAAACCAGAAAACCTTAACACCATTCGCCAGTCCTGTGGCAGCAGAGTAGTAGTAAACGGAGTGTCCTGTATCTCCCCAATTACAGACAGAGAAATGTATGACAGCAGTCTTCTCTATAGCGCTGCCAAAAATAAACACGCAAAAGAATCTCTTGTCTGGAAGCCCATGTCTGAAGACTGGAAAGAAAACTGCAGGGAAGAGTTTTGGTTCCAGGATACGGTCGAAGAAGCGATCAGATTACATCCGCAGATGGACAGACGCCTGTTTAATCTTAAAGAACGCCTGCTTTCTTTTGCAGGAGAAGCGGTGTGCCTGCCAGCCTATGAGCCTGATCTGGAAAACATATTAAGTTATGGACAGTTTTGGCTTGGATACAATGCAGAAAGGATGCTGGGAGAGGATTGCCATTGTCACTCCAATTCAGCATTACTGTGGGAAGTCAACAAAGACAAGACTGTGATCTGTACCGGGTATGCGCTCTCCGCGGATGGAATGTGGAGACAACACAGCTGGCTGATACACAGAAAACCGCGATCCAACCGGGTAGTGGAGACGACAGAGCCGCGGATACTGTATTATGGTTTTGCCATGACACCGGAGCTTTGCGAGGAGTTTGTCAATGAGAATGTCTGGTAAATAAGGCAAAGAGATGTTTCAGGAATTAATTTTTGAGGCATCTCCTTTTTTACGTACAAAAAGGCCGCAGAAATACTGCGACCTTACCGGCTTGATATTAATAAATATTAAAGACCATAATGTTTAAACAGTTCCTGCTTATAAGCATCGTCTTTTGTCATTCTTTCGAAAGCATCATAATTTTGGTCTCTGACAAGGAATGAAATCAACTTATTGTAGCGTTCGCTTTCCTCCCTGCGACCTTCTTCTCGACCTTTATCCATATAATCATTTCGCATCATTTCCAGAGTCATATAGTCTTTCCTCCATTCTTCATTCGAACGAGCTTTACGCAAAGCTTCATCCATATTATTGATTAATGGGTTCATGCATTTTTCTGGAACCTTAGATGTACGAATATAAGTAAGGAGTTCTTTTATCTCAGGTGAGATATACGAATCATCGTTTCCGTTTACGTTAACGAAAACTTTGATAGCATCATCTCCAAGCCTTAATTTCGGATATTCTATGCATTGATTTTCGAAAGTGTAGATATATCCATCTCTTCCGAAGAGATCAAAAGTACAAATGAATATGACAAAACTTTTTTTGAGTTTTGAGTAATCCACTCCCTTTTTTATCAGATCCATATCAATAAAGCCCTGGTAGTAGCGGCTTCTTTTGGGGATATTTTTGAAAAAAGATGTCTGCATTTCGCAGTCATATACTGTTTTTCCATCATCCACATAAATATCCAACCTCACGCTTTTGGCGTCTACCTTAAGATCTATTGTTTTCTGAGGTTCCAAATACTCGATATGATCAATTTTAATACCAAGTATTTCTTCGAGAAAAGGTTTGCAAATATTTTTATCCTGCATGATTTTGCAGAACATAAAGTCATTTGTAAAGCCCAATTCCTCGTACTTTTGTATTTGAGTCATGTACGGATTCCTCCTAGTTATATTTTAATCTGACAACAAGTGGATGTCAAGCCGGTTTTCTCCTGTCGTTTCAGATCAATAGTAATATGAACATCAAAGACATTATTAAAAATCTTCAGTACTCTGCTCCAAGTATATCGCTCCGCGGATGGAATGTGGAGACAACACAGCTGGCTGATATACAGAAACCCGCGATCCAACCGGGTTGTTGAAATAACAAGACCAAGGGTTTTGTATTATGGTTTTGCTATGACACCGGAACTTTGTGAGTTACAACGTCTGTTAAAATAATCTTATCCATTCTTTTCACCCTTCTTTTATCAAAATCTTTTTTATCTGTTCTATAATTTTCTCAGGAACACTATCATCTATATTCATAAGTTGGCTATACATTCGGACACCTTGATATGCGAATACAAGTAAATCAAAAACCCCAGCAATGTCTACTTGGTTAAATTCTTTGCGAGATATGCCATATTGTATTAAGGCATCCCAAGAATTGAATGAAGCTTTATACTGTTTTATTAAGAGATTATCGTTCCCCTCTATTTTCTTTCTGCTAAAATATTCATAAATTGCTATACTTAATGAGCTTTCACTATCAATCATTTCATCTCTGTACTTTTGAAGTATTTCATCTAAAATTTGAGGCGCGGGAATTTTTGCCTCCATTTTTTCTTTAAAACTATTATTCTGGGCAACTAAAAATGTTTCTATTATCTCTGAAAAGATCTGGTCTGTACTATCATAGTGGCGATACAATCCACCTCTACTTAAGCCAGTTATTTCACAAATATCTTTCATGGTTACATCTTTAAACCCTCTAATTGCAAATAATTTATATGCCTGCTCTTTGATAAGACGCTTTGTCTCGCTTCCTTTTTTGCTCATGTTCTTTGCTCCTTTTTTGCGACACGAATGTTTCTAAACACATTATGCGACATAAGTATCGCTTTGTCAAGATGGATATAAATAGTTTGATATATGAATTGAAACCTCCACACGACTAAAGTCGCGGGATTCCCGCACTCCCCGAAGGGGAAGCACTTGAAGAGGACCCGAGCTTCACTACAGCAGGCGGACCCCTGCAGGTATAGCCCCCGGGTGGCAGACAGCCGATCTTCCAGGCATGGTCTGTCCCTTAGTTTTGCATGACTCTCTTCCAGTTTACGGACTAAGCTTTCGAGGGGTCACAGACCAGAGGCCTGTGTCCTGTACTTGCAACCGAAGGAGTGGTTTCTGCCCCCTGTGCCCGGATCAACATGTTTTCTGGGAAACGGTGGTTTACGGGATACTCCGGCAGGATCTGCCGTTTATCAGAATCCAAAGCATGCCGGACGTGACTGTCCGGAGGCCTTCATCTTCATGATCAGTTCCGCCTGCATCCTTACAAACTGTCCGAACAGCTGCAGGCATTTTTCCCTGTCCGGTTTTTCCGGGGTGCCCATGCAGGACTGGAGGAATGCACTGTAGAGGTCCCTCTGTACGACCTGCCCTGCTACGGTCTTAAACCGCCTGGAAAGCTCCACTTTGATATACGCATCCAGGTCATGGTCATACTGGCTTGCACGGTACTTCCATTTATCAGTTTCCATATAGGCAAGTCCATACTGGACACATTTCTGTTTCAGCCTGGTCTGGAACAGGGCCGGACTGCGGTCGTTCACAGACTTTCCAAACCGCTTCTTGCGTTTATACTTACGGACTATCTTTACGGAACCGTCCTTCTTCTTTAATTCTGACAGTTTGTCCTGCCGTTCCGTCTTCTTCGACCTCTTTGCCAGTGCGGAGAATTCCATGGGTTCGTTCACGAAAGAGGATGCGGACTGTATCATCCGGTTCAGCAGGTTTTCATGCCGGCATTTGGCGTATGCCGATTTTCTGCGGTACAGTTCCCGCAGCTTCGCCTTTTTCCTGAGACAGTTTTTGGAAAACGTCCAGTGTTTTTCCTTCCACCCGGATCTTTTCCTGCAGGTGCCGTCTTCCTTGAACTTGTCCGGGTTCGTCTTTCTGGTGGAGACATCGATCTGTCTCTGGAGCTTTGTGATCTCCTTATTGTAATCCACACACTGGGGAGCCAGCTCTTCCAGGAACACGGCATCCCCGGATACAGCAGCGACTGTGGAAGTCCCCTCGTCAATGCCCATGACGGACTTTCCGGGATCCATCTTCTTCGGAGCCTCCCCTTTCATAGAAATGTCCACATAATACTTATATCCGGAACGGAACCAGATCCTTTTGATCTCGCAGTAGCAGATCTTACCGGAGGACAGGGATTCGTTGACATAGTTCCTGCCGCCCGGCAGGTCGGCCTTTGAAAGATCGTATCTTACCGGGATGGTGATGCCGTTCCAGGTGATATAGCAGTTTACCTCATGTTTTTCATCGTCCTGGTCAAAATGGAGGATCACGCCATTGGAACAGCTCTTTCCCGGGATCGTAGTGAAGTCACGCTCTTTCTTATAATGGATATCTTTGCCGTCCCCGTACAGTACTTTCTCAAGGCCTTTGAGGATATGGGCGACCTCTGCCTGCACCTGGTGGGAGGAGATATTTTTCTTATACCGTCTCTGCATGACACTGGCATATTTTCCAGCCCGCTCTTGGTCAGTCCCAGCTCATTGATGGTCTCTTTCATAAGACCGGAGATGCGCGATAAGTCTGCAGCCACCTCCTTATGATTGTCGGGATCCAGTTTTTTCAGTCGTCCGTATTCTTTTTTTAATTCCTGGTATACCTTGTCTTTCTCCAGCCTGGAAAGCTGTTTTTTAACATGCTTGCGGAGCTGGTTGCTGATATGCGCAAGAATCCGGAAACGTTTTTCCACGATCGGTTCTGTACGGCATTCTTGGTTCAATTCGTAAATAAGGCAAAGAGATGTTTCAGGAATTAATTTTTGAGACATCTTTTTTTTCAAGCAGAAAAATGACAGGGAAACTCCATATGTAGCTGATACTTTTCTTTTGAGCTTGCAGGTGAAAGTTTTTTTGTATTATAATATGAAAAGAAAGTTCTCTTATATTTGCCGAAAAACAAAATTCAGCCGGAATGCATTATTTATTAGAAAAATCACAAGAGACATTACCAGATATCATAGTAAAAAACAGCATAAGAGGAGAGTAATAATTTGAGTCAAATACCTGCAATTGTTGATTATCTGAAAGAATTAAATATATTATCTGTAATAGTCAGGATACTTCTAGCCATTATCTGCGGAGGAGTTATAGGAATTGAGAGAAGACGGGCTCACCAGCCCGCAGGAATGAGAACATATATGTTGGTATGTATGGGTGCAGCTATTGTCATGGCAACGGGACAGTATATGTACGACACTTTCAAAACCGGAGATCCTTCCAGGCTTGGAGCCCAGGTGATCAGCGGTATTGGTTTCCTGGGTGCCGGAAGTATTATCACCTCCGGAAAAACGAAAGTAAGAGGTTTGACTACCGCAGCAGGATTGTGGGTTTCGGCCTGCATTGGTCTTGCCTTGGGCATTGGATTCTACAGTGCAGGTTTGATTGCTACGCTGGTCGTTTATTTTATCATGGCGCGACTAAAAAGACTGGAGTATCGATTTCTGGTAGATGATATTTATTTGGAAATTTATTTGGAGTATGACGATGCGCTTTCTGTTTCTGATATCGCACAGCAGGCTGAAAGAAACGGCCTGAAAATCGAGGAGGTGCAACATGGAACCAAAGGAAAAGGATTCCAGAAGGCATTGATCACTTTCAGAAATACCCAAAATGAAAGCAGGGATCATGTCCTGAAAATACTTGAGCATGTGGAAGGCGTAAGGTACGTAAAATACATATATTAATGTTAATCTGCGCCCAATACTTCTTCCTCAGATAAGACTTTTTTCGTATCAGAAACTCCATCTTAAAATTTCTGCTATATTTTCCTTACCAAAGAGATTTTTCTTGCGCCATCTTGAAGGTCTTTTTGGTAATGCTAACATACGGAGCTGCCAGCTACAGCTCCGCGGATTTTCTCCTTCGTGTTTCCGCGGCTCTGACCTATGGGGGTTGGGGCTGCGGATTTTGTTTGTTGAGAAGGGGAAAAAATTATGCTATGATACAAAAAATGTAGGAAAGGATGGATAACTATGGATGATAAAAGGATTGCCGCAGCAGAACATAAACACCTCATTCCTCTGGACAGGATCAACGGATATGATGTCCGTCCCGGTTTCTACGGGATCAATGGGGCAACCGCCCTCAGGGAGGGCGTAAATTTTACGGTCTGCTCCGTGGAGGCAACAGACATGGAACTACTTCTGTATCACAGAGGAGAAAAAGAGCCGTATGCGGTTCTTCCTTTTCCCAAACATTACCGGATCGGTGGAGTGTATTCCATGTTCGTTTTTGGACTGGATATCTTTGATTTCGAATATGCCTATCGGGTAGATGGTCCATATGAGCCCAAAAAAGGTCTTATTTTTGACAGGTCAAAACCCCTTCTGGATCCCTATGCAAAAGCAGTCACCGGTCAGAGTGTATGGGGCGAACAGCCTAATCAGGACCATGAGTACCGGGCAAGAGTGGTTGTCAATGATTTTGACTGGGGCGATCATGTGGATCCGGTCAGACCGATTGAGGATCTGATCATATACGAGCTTCATGTCCGCGGATTTACCAAAGACACTTCCTCCAATGTCGCTCATCCTGGCACCTTTGAGGGAATCCGGGAAAAAATCCCCTATCTCAAGGATCTGGGGATTACCGCTATGGAATTAATGCCTGTATTTGAGTTCGATGAGACTATGGGAAAAAGAGAGGTTAACGGCCGGACTCTTCTGGACTACTGGGGATATAATCCGGTAAGCTTTTTTTCCCCGAACACCAGTTATACAGCCAAAAAAGAATTCAACCGGGAAGGGGATGAGCTGAAAGACCTGATCAAAGATCTGAATAGCAACGGTATCGAAGTGATTCTGGACGTTGTTTTTAATCATACGGCAGAAGGAAACGAAAATGGTCCCTTTTTCTCATTTAAAGGATTCGATAACCGCATCTATTATATGCTGACTCCGGAGGGCTGGTATTATAATTTCAGTGGATGCGGAAACACACTGAACTGTAATCATCCAGTAGTGCAGCAGATGATCCTTGAGTGCCTGCGGTATTGGACGATCGAATATCATGTGGACGGTTTCCGGTTTGATCTGGCCAGCATTTTGGGGAGAAATGAAGACGGTTCTCCTGCAAGCCAGCCTCCGCTTCTGAAAAATCTTGCGGAAGATCCGATCCTTCGGAACGTAAAACTGATCGCAGAAGCCTGGGATGCCGGTGGGCTTTATCAGGTCGGCAGCTTTCCGGCTTTTTCCCGCTGGGCGGAATGGAATGGTAAATACCGGGATGACATGAGGAGTTTCCTGAAAGGAGATTACTGGTTTGCCGAAGCAGCAGCAAACAGGCTCATCGGATCTCCGGATCTGTATACAGGACAGTACAAAGGATATGCATCCTCCATTAATTTCCTTACCTGCCATGACGGATTCTCTCTTTGGGATCTCTACTCCTACAATGAAAAGCATAATGAGGACAACGGCTGGAACAACACTGATGGAAATGATGACAACCGAAGCTGGAACTGCGGAGTGGAGGGCGAGACAGAAGATCCGGAAGTCCTCAGACTTCGCTTCAGGATGATAAAAAATGCCTGTGCAGTACTGATGTGCAGTCGTGGAACTCCCATGTTTCTTGCAGGAGATGAGTTTGGCGATACCCGTTTTGGAAACAATAATCCATATTGTCAGGACAACGAGATTTCATGGCTGGACTGGAAACGGCTGAATACGAATCAGACCCTATATCAGTTTTTTAAAAAGATGATCCAGTTTCGGAGGGAGCATCCAGCAATCCGAAATAACCTGGATCCTTCAGATACCGGTTTTCCGGCAGTAAGCATCCATACAAACCAACCATGGGATACCTCTATCAATCAGGAAACAAAATGTCTGGCAGTCTGCTATGCCGGAAAGACTGAGCAGGGAGAGGATCTGGTATATGTAGCGCTGAATGTATATTGGGAAAAACAGCGATTTGAGCTTCCAAAGCTTCCGGATACCTATGAATGGAGACGTTTTGTAGATACTGCATTGGACGAAGCAGACGAAGTAACCATTACCGAATACTGGCTCCAGCCTCGTTCTGTGGCAGTATTTATCGGTACACGAAAGGAAATATAGTTTTTCGCAAATTTTCTTTTTCTTTTTTTAATCTAAAATGACTAAAGAAGAATCATTATTTGATACAGAATTTGTTTAAGAACAGCTTACTCCATAGCAGAAAAACTTTTTTTTACCTCCACGGAATTTCCGCGGAGGTATTTTTTTACAAAAAAGAGCCTGCGGTACACCGTATCTTATAGTGTTTTCTTATTTTGTTGTGCTTCTGCGTAAACCAAGCACAATTATTTTGCAAGCCAAGTAATTAACATAATATTTTTACGGTAACCTTAACAGAATTTCTTGTCCTACGATATTGTCTGCGGCTCCTGCTATGCCGCGGATTTTTTTCAATTTTTAAACAATGACAGAGAATAATGTTGTTTTGTCTTACAAAAAAAGTGAATTCGAATTCACTTTTTTCAGGTGATCCAGCAGGGTACCTGTAAAACAGATTTGTCATATTGTGTTTGAACAGGAAGTTTTCGTATGAAAATCCGGCTCAATAAATAAACTCTATATTAATCATGAGGAGGTCTGGTAGAAAGGTGGAGAAATAGACTGTTCTATGCCAGGCAGAGGAAAGGCCCGTACATTGACGGAAATCCTCACAAGGTAGTATAATCAACCATAACAACACGAAAGGAGAAAGTCCTTAAATGTCTAAGGCAGATTCAATAAAAGATATACGTTTTAAGCTAAGGAAATTATGTGATATAACCGATGAATTAGTGGAGAATTTAGCCGAACTCCATGATTCTGTACATAATGGCAGTTTTATCCCGGAGACATTGAACCAGAAGATGACAGACGGTCTCCGCAGCATCAGCCATCTGCAGACAGAGATCTTCCAGAAATATGCTTCCCTTGAGATAGGAGATCTCCCGGACTATATCGAAGAGATGGAAACTGTTTTGTCAGAATATCAGAAAAAGCTGGAAGAACAGGAAAGATATCAGGAAGCTGTCCGTTTCTTTTTCTCCCTGCATTCTGATAACAAAGAGATCGAAGACCTTCTGGACGCAAGGAAAGAACAATTAAAACAGGTTAGTTCTATAAGAGATACAGAAAGCCTGCTGCCATATCTGCTGGTAAAACAGGTATTTGAAGAAACGGATATGCAGAAAAAATTTACCCTGATGTACCAGCTCCCGCAGTTTTTCGAAGAAGCCATTTTTACCGGGATCGGCTGTGGAAAAATCATGCCCTCCGCGGAGAAAGAGTTTGATGCGGACACTGATGTAAAGGGTGGTGAAGCAAAAATATCCGATATACCAGAAGAAACAGAAGATAACGCCCCGGATCTGGTTTCAGAGGAGACAGCAGCTACGTTAGTTTTAGAGGATGAGACAGAAGATGAGTGGAACGAACTGGGGATTGAAAACCCGTCCCTTGTATGTTATAAGGAACAGCCGGAATTACTGACAAAAAAAGATTCTCCAAAGGCTAAGGATAAATTCGGAGTAAGCAAATTCAAGGGAGATATGAAAAAGCAGCTCTGTTTGCATAAATTAGACTGCCTGATCGAAGCTGTGAACGGAAGCATATATACCAAGGAATCCATGGCCATAAACCATAACCAGCAGGAAGGTTTTTTTGATCTGGCTACAGACAAGCTGTACCAGATGGGGTATCTTACCAGATACTATGTGAACGGGATGGAAGAGTTTTATACCCTCTCGTCCAGAGGAGAGAAAGCCTTTTCTACAAAAGAATCTTTTTCATTTATCAAAGACTTGACTCCCGGCCTTGAAAGCAACCCGCTGTCTGGAAGAGAAGAGATAGAGGATACCACAAATGCAGCCATCAGCCGCATCCTTCTTTCTGACTGCTATAAAAAAATAATTCTTATCGATCCTTCTTATACTTTTTCAAAAAGGAAGCTTTTTGTATTAAACGATGCCTTTATATTAACCCTTCCTTTAGTGAAAGACGAATTAACAGTTTTTTTTGTCGGGATCGTAACAGAACGCATAGACACGTTCAGAGATATTCGCACAAGCATCAAGAAGATCTCGGAATCATATACCCCGGATTTCCTAATCGTGATCGAACCTGTCAGGGATATGGCATCTAATATCGCAGATTGGATCGAAACGTTTTCCAGTATCACCACCACAGTGGGATACTGCGTGTACCATGAGGATGATATGTTTGATATTACGGGGGCTCCTCTGGAAGTCCGTTCCTTCGACGAAGCATATATGGAAGACGAGACGGATGACTGTGAATTCTTCCCTGAAGAGGACGAAGCGGGTGTTTTTGAAATTCAGGATGATATAGGGGAAAATGTCCCGGATGAAAAAAAGGAAGTATTGGAAGCATCAGGTCAGACAATGCTTCCAGTATATCTGGAGATGCTCGCATCCGGACAATATTATGCGGCAGCCGCATATCTGAAGGCACTCTCAAATGAATCCCCTTCTTACCAGTCTGTTTACCGGCAGGCTGCTTATGCCCTGAACGATCCCATGGAAAACTGCAGCTATAATTCCAACACGGTCATGGATGTCTACACCATCCCCATATCCGATTACTTCCTGCTCTCTGCCGTAATCAGGACGTATTTTTATGACCAGTTTAATTATGACTATTCCCTCCCTCAGCTTCAGGCTACGGTGTCCAGAAACAGCGTTTTAAAAGAGTTTCGTTTCGTAGAAGAGATCCTGTATATGCTGTTTGAGTTTAAAATGACTTATCACACCGGCATGGACCGGTATGCCGATTACCGGAAGAAAGACCAAAACGTCTTTGAATCAAGTATGGAGCAGATCAGACATGAGGCAAAAGGATATCTGGACAATTACTGTTCCGGATTTCAAAAAGAAAATGCCTCCCATAAAAGGTTCATCGAAACATACCGGCTGATCTTAGGACCAAAGAGTGATCTTTGCGAATACTTGAAAGCAGTGTCTGAGGACAGCCGCGAGATGTTAGAGATGCTGGAAGACTTTCTGTCTGAAAACTATGTGAAGGACAAAGCCTCCATATGCGAGGAGAACATCGATCCGAATAAGATCGACTGTGCACTTGACAGATTCTGGAATAAAGCTACTAATAACATCCGTCTCCTGAAACGTTCCTCCGACCTGTTGAGCAGCCTGCGGATGAACCTGTTTAAAAAGGTACAGAAAATAGTAAGTGTTCTGTGTTCTTACGTTTTTTTGTGCAGATCCAGTGTTTCCATCCAGGATGATCCGGCTTCCACCGTTTATAAGAAGCACAGGGAACCTCTCCTTGAAAAAATCGGGCATGCGGTAGAAAGCCTCGCATCTGATGCTTCGGATACATGGGTTCTTGCAGGCAGAAAGGTCCTTGCAGAAACATTACTGGAGATCCGCGCAAGGATTTCAGGGGAATACGTAAACAACAGATATTTTTACATTGATTTCCTCAAAAACGATAAGATTCTTCTTGATGACAGCTTCCTTCCGGTACTGGAAGAAGTCCGGGAGCTTCCCTCATTTTCCGTTACAGAACGCATCCTGCATCATTGTGAGGAACCTTCCGACAAGAGCTGGGAAGATCGCATCGATGATATTTACAGGAGTGAAGATAATTATGGCTCCGCGAAACTGATCTTTAAATATGTGAAAGACCGGGGAATCCCTTTTAAAAACCTGGAAGAGCAGATGGAAGTAAAAGACACTGCAATGAAATATCCACAAAGTGACATGGAGAACAAGCGCAGGGAATTCATCGAAGATCTGGAGCTGGCCCAGAGTTACGGACAGATCGACAATTCCAGGGTCAACGCCAAAGAGGTCATATTACAGGTCATGGAAAGCTGGTTTGAATGGGCAAAGGAAACTGCCAATTACGGTTTCTTCTCAAAGATCATGGAAGCGTTCATGGACAGGATTCATGAAGGTGCAAAGGCAAGGGAAAAGGAACTTGATGATGAACTCCGGGTATACCTGTCTAAAAATGAAAAAAACATCGAATCCGTTTCCTCGGTCGTGACACAGATCATGGACCGTATCCGCCAGCAGAACTATGCTGCCGCGGAAGACCTGTTAAACCGTCTGATCAGAAATGACCTGGAAACCGATGATTTCCTGCAGCAGGAAGATTATCTGGCTGATTTTTTAAATGAATTTAGCGTCAATTATCAGAAGACAGCAAATTCCGGGGTTACTTTAAAATCCCTCCTGTCTTCCTACCGGAGTAATAAAGATACAAAGGGCGGAAACAAGCTTCTGGAAAACTGGATGAAAGGAAACGGCCTCGGAGAAGGCAGACTCCTCGTACTGTTAAACACGCTCGGGTTTAACGTGGACTACATTAAAACGGAGCCGCGGATCCATGGTAAGATTGAAAGCTACCTTGTTATGCTCAAAAAGCCACTGAACGGCAGAAAAAGCAATTACAAACATCCGATCTCTGCCTTTGGCTCGGAAGCAGAGACAAAAGGGTTCCGCATTGTCTGCCTTTACGGAAAGACAGATGCTTCCAGGCTGATAGATACATTTAAGGAGATCGGGAATGCCAAGAATACATTAGTGCTTTTAGACTATGCTTTATCCCTGGCTGACCGGAGGATCTTAGCCCGCAAGACCAAAACGGATTTAAGCGGAAAGATCTTTGCTGTCCTTGACCGCGTGGTACTTTTGTATCTGGCAAAGCATTATTCAGAAACGGCAGTAAACCGTATGCTGATGTTTATCATCATGCCGTTTGCTTCCTATCAGCCCTATATTGACCAGTCCGCGGCAGTGATGCCTCCGGAACTCTTCATCGGCCGGCGGGAGGAACTGGAAAAGATCGAGTCCCCGACAGGCGTTAATCTGGTATACGGCGGAAGACAGTTAGGAAAGACAGCCCTCTTACGTATGGCACAGAAAGATGTGGATAAGAACGAAAACGGAGACCGTGCGGTCATCGTTGATGTTCATGATAAAGATTACCATGAGGCTGCCGAAGCAGTATCCGCAGTCCTGTACGATGAAGGTATCCTCAAAAAGGAAAACATCACAGACGACTGGGGTATCCTTGCAAGGGATATTAAAAACCGCCTGCGGGAAACCAAAGAGCCTATCCCGTATTTCCTTCTGCTGCTTGATGAGGCGGACCGTTTCATTGAGAGCAGTGAAGCCGTGAACTATCAGCCATTTGATGCCTTAAAGGACATCCAGGGGATTGGATCCGGAAAATTCAAGTTTGTGGTTGCAGGATTACGCAACATCATCAGGTTTAAGAAATCTTCCGTATTAAAGAATAATAACAGTCTGGTCCATTTAGACTCCCTTACCATTAAGCCGTTTAAGGCAATGGAAGCCAGGGAACTTCTGGAGGTCCCGTTGTCCTATCTGGGATTCCGCTTCCCGAAAGACAGTGAGACGGAAGTCCTGGTCTCCACCATCTTTGGCACGACCAATTACTTCCCGGGCCTGTTGCAGTTATACTGCACGAAGATGATCGAGACCATGAAACGGGATTATGCCGGGTACTCTGAAAGTGAAACTCCTCCCTACTATGTAAGGAAAGAACATATCAAAAAAGTCCTGGCAGAGCAGTCCCTGCAGAATGACATTTATAACAAATTCTCGATCACCTTAAAGATCGGAAATGATGACTTTTACTATATCATCGCCCTGCTTGTCGCCTATCACTACCATAACGACAAGTCCTCCTCCGGGTGTGATGCCCGGAAACTGCTGGAGCTGGCGGATACCTACTGCATCAAAAAACTCACAGCTCTTGGGGAAGAAAAGATCGATGCCCTGATGGAAGAGATGTGTGAGCTGAACGTCCTGCAGCATACCGGTGACGGACGGTACCGTTTTGCCCGTCACAGTTTTTGTCAGATGATGGGTACTCCGGAACATATTGACAATGAACTGGAAAAGTACATGGAGGACTGACATGCTGGATAAAGTTTGGTGGACACATATCATTAAGGCACATAAGTTTGAGGAAGATATCGTAAAGGCGGCTGCGGAGGGGAAGAGTGTCCTCCTCTCCCTGCCGGAAAACGTGCCGTGGAAAAACACGCTCTTGGATATGGTAGAAGAGCAGCTGAAACAGGAGAATTACAAAAACGCTTTTGAGTATGTAGACTGCCCAAAGGAGGAGCCGGGACTGTTCCTTTTAAATAATTACTGCAGGAGGGAGAAAAGATCTTCCTACCGGTATGGGATCTCCTATGCCGAGTTTTTGGGGAAATGCCAGGATATCGTACTGAATGACCGGTATATCTGGGTACATGACATCCCGCAGGACCGTTGTGAGGAATGGCTGGATTTTGTGACAGAATATAATAAAAATGTAAAGGACAAGACTCCTGCCATCTTCATACTGGAAGTCCATGGCTTTTATGGAAGATCCCCAAAAGGGATCCAGAAACTGGTCTTTGACCAGGCCATCACAGCCTATGACCGTTTCGCTTTCTGTGCGCTGGCTGCAAGTGACAGTAATACCTGTCGCGAATATCTCCGTCCCTATCTGGCTGAACTTGTTTCCACCGTCTGCAGGGATGATATAGAGCTTTGTGCGGCATGCATCCAGAAAGGCGTTAGATTCTTAAAGGATCCCAAAAATACACTGAAACAGATCATTTCCACAGAATACCGCAGTGACGGGGAAAGGTATTCCTACTTACGGCTGGATGATCTGAGATCGCTGATATGGGAAACGCAGTTAAAGGCCGTATTCCCGGTCATCGAACAATACCGCAGTTATTTTATCAAAAAATACAGCAGCTATATCCAAAAAGCACTTCCCTTAAGCAATCCAAACGGGCAGGATATCATTTCCCCGGAAGATGTGGAGATTGGAATGTTAGTCTATCTGGTCGGGAACGGGAATATCACGCTGGCAGACAGCAGTGAATACCCGGAGCTGGAACGGTTCCGGGATGCCAGGAACAGTCTGGCACACTTAAATATCCTGGAATCTGAAGATGTGGAAATGATATTAAAAAGAGCAGAGACTTTGTAGCCAAAAACCCCACCGCTTAGCAGGCAGTGGGGTTTTCTTAAGACAGCTTATACTCTTTGGGGATGGTTTTTCCGCTTCCTTTCATGTATGGTTTAATATAGACTGTCTTTCCAGTCTTATAGTGTCTGCAATGTCCGCGGACGTACCAGGCTTCCGTCAGTCTCTGGCGGGTTTTGCTGCGGAGTTTCCTCGTCAGTTTTTCATTTGAGGAAATGACCCGGATGCCGTTAAGCGAAATGACACGTGGGGATTTCCTGGCCGGTTGCTTATCCGCGGAAATCTTTTTCCTGCTTTTCCCTACGTCTGCTTTATTTTCCATTTCCTTAAGCTCAGGATGCTCGCTCAGATAATTAATGAATGCCATCACACGGATGAATCCAATGATATTCTGTGTACCTGGCTCCACATTCTCCCGCATATACTGGTCTGCCTTCTCAAATAACTTCTGCTTCCGGTAGACACTGACAAATGCATTATCAAACGATTCTGCAGAAATGGATATCTCCTCTCCAAAGGATACGGAAATATCCGCAGTATAAGCCCAGAGAGGAGTAGCTGCCGGAAGTGTCTTTTCTTTTCCACAATATTCCTGATAGGATTCGCAGTGGATCTTAAACGAATCTTCTTCCCTGTCCATGACCTCAAAGATCAGATAATCTTTTATCTTGTCTCCAACCTGAACGGAAACCCCTTTCTCCAGAATGGGTGATGCATTAACGGAATCCGTTTCTTTCCCATCAAACATATTTCTCAGGGTTTCCTCCGTTACAATGATCTTATCCAGTCCTTCCGCCAGTGCTGCAAGCTCCCTTCCTTTCTTTTCCATCAAGAGATATATTTGCTTTGTTGTCTTCATCTTTTTCTCCTTTCGTTTGTTTGCTGTAAAAAAAATGATGAAACCAAAGAAAAGATGAAATTTTTGTTTTCCCTGCTATTCTTCATTTTTCCTTTGCAAGACAAAAGCGAAAGGAGAAACAGATATGCAAGACAAAAACGAAAGAGGATTGGTTGGGGATTTTTTCTGCGGAGCAGGGGGTGCAAGTGTCGGGATCGAAGAATTTGGCGTAAAGGTGGATTTTGCCGTAAACCATGACCAGACAGCGATCCGGCTTCATTCCAGGAACCATCCATCGACATACCATATGACGGAAGATATCTTTACCTCTGAAGTAGAACGGTTTGTTGCCGGAAGAAAGGTATCCCTGATCTGGGCATCACCGGACTGCACCCATTTCAGCAAAGCGAAAGGTAAGACTCCAAGGAAACAGGGGATACGAATGCTCCCGTATGCGGTATATTTCCATGCAGCACAGATCCATCCGGAGGTGATCTGTATGGAGAACGTGGCAGAGATCCAGGGCTGGTGTCCGATCGAGGACAGGGAAGATGTTCCCGGTTTTGGACAGCCGGTAAAAAGTCTTACCGGTATCTGCTACAGATGTTTTGTAGCCCATATGTCCCATGGAAATCTGGAACCGGACGGCCGGATTGCAGATGCCCCAGCGGAATGCAGGAGGTTCTGTGATAAGTGCCAGGTAGTAAGAGACGGGTACACGAAGTGCTTAGGCTATGACTTCGACAGCCGGGAACTTTGCGCCGCAGACTACGGTGCCCCGACCACAAGAAAGCGTTGGTATGCAGTGATCCGAAGCGACCACCGTGCGATACGATGGCCAAAACCCACCAACAGCAAAGATGGAGTTGGTCTTCCTGCGTGGGTACCGGCATCCTCCATTCTTGATCTGGATAATTACGGGCAGTCGATCTTTGACCGTAAAAAACCATTGGCAGAAAACACGCAGAGGCGGATTGCCATGGGGATCAGGAAATATGTCTTAAACGGAGAGGAGCCGTTCATTGTCCATGTCAATCATTCCGGGGACGGATTCCGCGGACAGTCAGTAAACGAACCGCTACCTACCATGACCAGGAAACTGGGAATGGGGCTGGTAAGCACAAAGACCATGCAGATAGAACAGTTTCTGACCAAATTCTACAAAAGCGGAATCGGGCAGTCGATCGAGGAGCCTCTCCACACCATTACCACCAGCCCGGGACACTTTGGCCTGGTTTCAGTAAAAACAACAGATAAAGGTTCCTTTAACCAGGCAGACAGGGCTGTTCTTGAGCGGGCACATCAGGTAAGCCAGTTCCTGATGCTCTATTATGGATCCGATATCGGCCAAAGCATAGACAAACCGCTCAGGACCATTGTGACCAAGGATCGTTTTTCCCTCATCACAGTCCTTCATGACGGAAGGGTGCTTTTGGATATCCATCTACGGATGCTCTCCGTGGAGGAATTAAAACGGGGGAATGGGTTCCCGGATGATTACGATATTTCGCATGATTCCAGGTGGCACCGTATCCCTACCGCGGAGCAGGTAGCCAAGATTGGGAATGCGGTCGTGCCATCCATGAGTAAGGCGATCGTTTCTGCTAACTGCCCTTATCTGTACCAGCATGACAGGGTTCCTTTTGTACAGGTATCCCAGCAGCAAAACGGACAGTTTTCTTTTGCATAAGACAGCTTCGGCTGTCTTTTTTGTCGTATAAGAATCAAAAAAACCTTTTTTATGCTAAAAAACAGACAGGAGTTTTTGCTTGTTTATCAAAAAGATCATGGAAAGGAGTACCATAAATGAGAATATTACATTCTTCCACCAAAAAGAAACAGACAGCTGCAGAAGAGCAGGTGCAGTCAGAGAAAGACTGTTTCCCCTATCAGAAAGCCTACAAAAACGGTATCATAAGACTGGCAGATCAGACCTATGCCAAAATGTATGCAGTGCCGGATACACAAAGGTCCGCGGATGTCAAAAAGATGTTTTTAAATCTTTTGGTTTCGTTTGGCACCAGGATACATATACAGCAGACAGCGTACTGCAGGAATGTTGCCGCGGAGGAATCCGTACAGCTGCTTTATAAGTTTTTCATTATTTCAGCAGAAGCGGACAGTATTGATACTGCCAGGCAGATTTTTAATAACATTAGCACAAAGATTATGGAATACGGTGCGAATATTGTGCCTCTTACGCAGACATTTTCTGTTTTGTATGACACTTATCATATGGAGCCGACTCTTTCCGTCGATGAGAATATGTGGTGGGCTTTGCGGCTGGAAGAGGATCTGACGTCGGAATCATTCTGGAAATGTATGCGAGTAAAAGGAATGAGATCGAAGGAATTTCTGGTTCCCAAAACGCTGGAGTACTTCGAGGATCATGCGAGAGTCGGGGATATGTATGTGAGAGTCTTAAAGGTCGAACCATTTTCGCTTTCAGAAAGTATAATTTCAGAGCTGATGGATCTGGATTTCTCTACCATCATCAGTATGCACTGTGATGGAATGGACGGTCATACGGTAGAAAGAAAAGGGCGAAAGTCCTGGAAACAGAAAGGGTATGATCTTCCTGACAGCCGGACAGACGAATCTTTTTCAGTAATGAAAAATCATTTCTTTTCTGTGACTACAACCGCAGTAATTTTCGCAGAGGATAAGAAACAATTAGATGAGAACACGGAGCTATTCCAGTCGCTTTTGGAGCATTACTGCACAGACTCAGAGATCCTGTATTCTCCACATCTTCAGAAAGCAGGTTTTTTTGCAGGTGTTCCATGTGGGGTCTGCCGCCATCTGGTGTCTAACGATGTCTCCTCCGCAGGATTTCTTTTTTCAGAATGATCCTTGCGGCAGTTTATTCTGAACATATTTCCCAAACACCAGTAATGTCGTATAATAGACATTATACAAAAGCAGAATATCTAAATCGTCGCACTGCCGCGTTTGGAGTATGAAGTGGACATAATCTGCCTGTTTCACTTGAAATATAGTGGACAGGATTTCCTATGCCCCAAAGACAGATGACAGGCTCAAGCAATTAAAGACTTTATATCGCCAGGATCAACTTATGATAAAGAGCATCGGAACAATGGTTCCGGTGTTTTTTATATACCCAAAATACGAAAGGAGATCTATTATTATGCCGCGAAAAGGAAAAAACATCTACCAGAGAAAGGACGGGCGCTGGGAAGGAAGGTACATCAAGGGAAGGACGGAGACCGGAAAAGCTGTATATGGATATGTCTACGCTCTTACCTATGAGGAAGCAAAGAAAAAGAGAGACGAAGCAGCAGATGGAATGGATCCGGAAAAGTTAAAGAAAAATGTCCCCAAAAGAGATTCCGCGGAGGCTGTTGCCATCGTATGGATTTATTCTTTAAAACCGCAGATCAAAAAGTCCACGTTCTGCAAATATCATACCTTGATCTACAGCTATATCATTCCTGAACTTGGACAGAAGGATATCAATAACATTTCTGTCATGGATCTTCAGAATTTCTGTAATAATCTCTTCTCCACTACCAAAACCCGGTCAAAACCGCTGTCTTCAAGATGTTAATAAAAAAGCACCGTTAAATGTCATTAATTTATTCGATAAAAATATATATATCTTTGTCTTACCCTTTTAATGTGTGGTATACTTAAGACAGCAAAATACAGAAAGGAAAAAGTCATGGGAAATGAAGCAGGGGAATGGATCATTCATGGAGTAACATGGGATGATCCGAAATGCATCCACGATGTGGATGAAGCGGTCGAATATATCAACCGGGTTGGTTTTCTTCCTCTTTTTAAGAACGAAATTCCGGGGTTTTCTCTGGAGGAACGGACAGTAGCAGAATACTGGTGGTCTGATGATCCGGAGAGGGATCCCTGGAGATGGAGGATTGCCATTGCAAAAAGACATGATGTTCTTTACGGAAAATTCTTTGCCAAAAAAGCCGGGTTTATTTCCAAAAAATGGCTGCCGGTATTTGCCAACTACCGCAGGGACGGCTATGATTTTGATGCTCTGTTTGAGGATGAAAAAGCACCGATCAAGCACAAAAAGATTATGGACCATTTTATGGAAAATGATGCAGAAATCTACTCCTACGAATTGAAAAAATTGGCTGGATTTGGAAAAGATGGCGAAAAGGGATTTGACGGAGCCATTACCAGCCTTATGATGCAGACATATCTGTGTAACTGCGACTTTCGGAAAAGGATCAATCAAAAAGGCGTGGAGTACGGCTGGGATGTGGCTGTGTATTCTTCTCCTGAACACATTTATGGATATGATCATGTCACTTCCTGCTATAAGGAAGATCCACAGGCATCCTGGGGAAAAATTGTTGATCATATGAAGCAGCTTTATCCGGAAGCTAAGGATATGCAGATAAGAAAGATTCTAAAATAGGAGAGAATATGTGCAGCAGATATTATATAGATCCCGATATGATGGAGAAGATTTCCAGAGTGGTACAGAACATAGATGGGAGGATCCGGCTGACACAAGGAGATATCCGTCCGACTGATGTCGCACCGGTCATTGGACAGTCAGAACATGGACTGGAACTGGGTATATGCAGATGGGGATATCCCCTGTCAAAAGGTAAAAATCCGGTCATCAATGCAAGGGTGGAAACCGTCATGGATAAACCTTCCTTTCAGAACGGAATCTTATATCACCGGCTGTTGATTCCGGCAGGCGGGTTCTACGAATGGAACTCCCTGAAAGAAAAGAGTACCTTTACCAGACCGGATTCCTCTGTGCTGTACATGGCAGGGTTCTGTGACTGGTTTGAGAATGAACGAAGATTTGTGATCCTGACTACCACAGCTAATAGTTCTATGAAAAAAGTCCATGATCGTATGCCTTTGATCCTGGAAAGGGGACAAATTGCAGACTGGTTCGACAACAACAAGATGTCTGCGCTTTTATATCAAACGCCTGCTCTGCTTAACCGACAGGCAGAATATGAGCAGCAGAGTCTGTTTTCATAATGGAAAGTGGTGAGTTCTATTGACAAAAGAAGAATGGTATAAACAGCTGTTTGAGAGACTTGGCAATTCCAGGTTTCGAAGCAGATTTCATCTTAAGCAGAAAGATATTGATTACATTCATGAAAAAGGACTGGATACAATCCGGAAACACGCAGAAGATTTCATTGCAAAACGGGAAGCCCCTGCATATATCCCAAATGATGGGAAGCAGACACCCATGCGTGGACATCCGGTATTTATCGCACAGCATGCCACTGCGACCTGCTGTCGGGAATGCATCCGCAAATGGCACAAGATACAACCCGGCCGGGAGTTGAGTCAGGTGCAGCAGGAGTATCTTGTCGATGTGATCATGACATGGATTGAGAGAGAATTGGAAAACGCACGATAAAAGGAGGCTTTAAATACATGAAAAGAAAAAGAATTTCATTCCTGGCAATGCTGATGCTGGCAGTCATACTGCTGATGCCGGCATCCATTCAGGCAGCTACTAAACCAGGAGCAGTAAAGCTTACAAAAATCACGGCTGTTGATTACAACAAGATCAACATCAAGTGGAAAAAATCTTCAGATGCTACAAGCTATATTGTATATTACAAAGAAGCTGGAAACAGTAAATGGATTAAGTTAAAAACGCTTGGTCGTACCAAGTCCAGCTACATCCATACATCTTCCAGGAAGTATCCAATTGTTGTAGGACAAAAATACCAGTACACTGTCAAAGCCTACAATAAGAATACGAAGAAGTATGGAAGCTACAATAAAACAGGATTAACCGTAAACACAGTTCCAGCAACTGTATATGGGCTTGGTGCAGGACTGACTGGAAACAACACCGTAAATGTCAGCTGGAATCCTGCCGGCGGTACAACGCATTATGTAATATATCGCAAAGCAAATGATTCAGCACCGATAAAAATTGCAACAGTTTCATCCAAGTATACAAAATACGAGGATAAGAATCCTGTCGAAGGTACTACTAATACTTACTTTGTTTTTGGATACAGTAGTAAGTTTAAAGTTCAAGGTGATGGAAGCAATACAGGCGTAAGCATTAAGGTTAAGAAAAAAGTAACGCCTACACCAGAGCCAACATCAAAACCAAGTGACGGAAACAATAATTATGGTGACAATGATGATGATTTTGACGACCCGGTAGACCCGATTGCTATGGCCTCAGAAGTATTAAGACTTACAAATATTGAAAGAGCCAAAGAAGGGGTTCAGCCTTTAAAGTATAATAAAGCACTACAGGATGCAGCTATGATAAGAGCTAAAGAGATTTCTATTGTATTTTCTCATCGAAGGCCAGACGGCACCGATAATACAACTGTCGATAAAGAAGTTGGGGCTGCAGGAATTGGCGATGAAAATATTGCAATGGGACAAGATTCTCCAGCTTCAGTAGTCAATGATTGGTTGCATAGTCCAGGGCACAAAGCTCAAATGATGAGAGACTCTAATCAATATATGGGAGTTGGATTTTATAAGTCAGAAAACGGAGTATATTACTGGGTGCAAGAATTTACATCAATAGACCCAAATGCATCAGGAAGCATAACCTTTGATGCGAATGATGGCACTATCAACGGAAGTAAAACCTACACAATTGTAGGCACTGCTGGGACTTATGCATGGCTTTACGATGCGCCATCACAATCTGATATTATTAATATTCCTTCTCCATTAAAAGAAGGCTATACCTTTTCAGGATGGTACGATACACCTAATCCATCAAGTTCTCGCCTTCCATTAAGGCGTGTAGTTTATGGAAAAAACGGTAATACATTATACGCCAAATGGATCCCCAATAATTAATATAACACAGCAAGGAGGATTTGATTACTATGAAGAGAAAAAGTATATTTTCCAGATTACTGTTCTTGATGCTGGCCATCATGATCACTGTTACGCTTTACCAGCCAGCTCAGGCTGCTTCCGACAAATACACCGGGACCTACACGAAAACATGGTCTGTTTCAAGTAATATGACAGTCACCATCAAGCCAAGCTATTCCGTCATTGTAAATAGGGTTACCAGTACAAAAGTCCGGCTTCAGCTCGAAAAACTGGGAGTCAATGGTTCGCCTATCTATGCGACTGCTCCCATCACAGCGAAGCGTAAAGGGAACACCGTTTCTTTTAAGTGGAAAGATACATGGGGAAATTCTGGTACCGGAACGTTAAAATTATACAAAGGATATGTCAAATTGAAAGTAAAACAGACTCATAATGCCAGGTGGAATCGGAGCACTCTGGATACAAACGGTAAATATATGAAAATCTACCGTAAGAGTGGTAATACAAAAATGGACAATATAGATTTATAAAAGCAGGGCAGAAACAGTTTTAATGCTGTTTCTGCCCTTTGTTTGGTTAATAGATTTTTGTCATTTTGGAAGTATCCATGAAATTTATTTTCTGGATTTCTCCAATATCTCCGGTGCTCACGTCCGGACAAAACGTGTAATCTTTTGACTGGTTCCCAATAGTCACACGGGCATACCAGTGTTCGCTCCAGTTCCCGTCATAATAAAGGTTGCTGATCTTGTCGAAACCACCGATCTCTTTTGCTATGGAACACAGGATTGTTGGGGTTGTAAGGGAATCAAACCGCCAGCTTTTGAACCATAGTTCATTACTCGGCTCCGCGGCAAAAATATAAAGATAAGTTCCGTCATTTGCAAGATATCGTGGATGTTTCTTTTCGATGTAATCTACAGCAGCCTGCATGCGTTCAAACGGATCCATGCCTGCAGCTGAGGACTGCCGTACGATTTCCTTGACTGCTTTTTTGTACTCTGTTTCATATTCCTTTATTTTACAGGGAATAGATGCAACACATTTTGAATTCTCCATCAGATTGATATAATTTTTCCCTTTGCATACACCAAATAAAGTATCTCCGGATTCAGGTTCACTGAAACCAATGCTCATGATATATCCGCCATCAACTCTCGCAACTTCCAGATCGTCACGGATTTCGAGATAATTGACATCTGCAAATCTCCGAACCCCCTGCGAATATCTGTATACTCCATTTGAGGTCTTCCAGTCAAGAGAATTGATATCAGGATTATCTGTTTTAATATATATGACTCTGCTGTTATCAGAGTACCAGTCATCCTTATCAAGACCGTCCAGAAGATATACTTCATATTTGTAATCACTTTTTTGGATAACAGGCGTTGTGCATCCAGTCACACAGACATAACAATAACGGCTCAGTTTGTTTCTGTCTGCCGCGGTGATCTTGATCTTACAGGTTCCATTGCTCAGAGCTGTAATGGTCCCGTTCTTGGATACAATTGCGATAGATTCATCGGTCGACTTAAAGGTTAATTTTTTATTATAGGCGTTCTGCGGATATAAGGTCGCCTTCAGTTTAAACTTTTTCTTTGGACCGTCAAGATCCACCCATCCTTCATTGGGAATGATCGCCTGTACCGGAATACGAACGGTGATGACACAGTGGTATTTTTTCTTCCCTATCCGGTCACAGATGCTATACGTGGATTGGAAGAAGTCCAGTTTCCATCTCTAATCTTGCCGTTGATCTTTAAGGTATACGAATCCCCGATGTACATGGTTTTTCTGGTCACATTTGTTGCTGCTTGCGGTCTCGATGGAAGAAACCATATGATGCAACAGAAAATGAACAGATAAACAAAATGCTTGATAATATAATATCGCGCATTTTTCTTTTGTCTTTGGTACATAATAATCCTCCTTCTTTTTGACTATAGTATACCTGAACCAGCAGCTTGCAGCAATCCAATTCTTAATATTCAGTGACCCGAATCTGCAGGATATCCCCAAACAAAATCTCTATAGGAATATCCTTCTCCAAAGCCCCAACCTCCGCGGCCTGCAGATAAACTACCTGCTTAATGGGATCAATGCACGTAACTACACCATCAATATCCTCGTAAAACCCGTCCTTAAAATATCGAATGGCAACCCGCCTTCCCTTTGTTACTTTCTGTAACTGTTCCGATAATTTTCCCTGCTCCTCGTCGGATAACTCAATCCTGCTGCCTTTCAGATGATCGCGCCCTTCAGAGCGGATCTCTTCTTCGTATCCGCGGAGAGCCGCAAAAGGAGAGAAAATCTTTGCCCTGTTGTTGATGTCCATCTTTGGATGCCCCTGAGGAAGCTTTGGACGGGATGAGTATAAAATGTCTCTGTATTTTTTCTGGACCGCTTTGCCTTCCGCAGTATTTTTGTAATCCATGACCTTACCTTTCAAATTTTGATTCTCATTTATTTTGCTTTGTGTCCGCCAATCTGCTCATTGCGTTCCCTCATGGTAGCCCCATCTAAATAGTTGGTCCCGCGCAGGACTGCATTTTTTCCGAACTTTTTCTTGATCCCCAGCATCGCTTCCTGAAGCTGCTTTTCTTTTTCTAATTTCTTCGTGTCTGTAAAAAGGTCAACCTGGAAGAAGCCCTCATCCTGCATCACCCGGTTGGCAGATAAGGTGATCCTGCGGATGGTAAGGTTTTGGTCTGTGATCCGGTCAAACAGTGCTGTGGCAGAAGAGATCAGGATACTGCCAAGGTTTGTAGGATTGTCCAGTTTTACGGAACCATGGGCACCTTTGGGGACAGCCCTGCCATAGTGATCAATGTGCACCGGCCCTTTATAGATACCCTTGTCACAGTTTTCCCTGTCATATCCCACATCCAGTGTTATGCTGTCCGTCACAAGGTGTTTGTCTGTAAGCTGGAGTACCAGGCTGTCCGTCATCTCCATAACGATGATCCGGGCTTTGCTGTACTCATAAGGGCAGGAGAGTACCTGGCCTTCCGAGATGCTGTTCAGGGATGGCTTATAGTTTTTTATCTCTCTGATCCCGCACGGCTCCAATCCCCATGCATGGTCGATAAGGATCTCTGCATCAATCCCAAATACCTGGTAGAGATAATCCTGGGAATGTGTGCTGTACTGTGCCAGCTCACCCATGGTATGGATTCCTATTTTATTTAATTTCCTCACCGTTCCCGGGCCGGTCTGCCAGAAGTCTGTGAGAGGCTTATGATCCCAGAGCAGATAACGGAAAGAGTCCTCGTCAAGCTCTGCGATACGCACCCCGTCCCGGTCTGGCTCCGTATGTTTTGCCACGATGTCCATTGCCAGCTTTGCCAGATACAGGTTTGTTCCGATCCCGGCAGTAGCAGTGATCCCGGTCGCATACAAGACCTCCCGGATCATGGTCTTTGCAAGATCATGTGCGGTCATCTTATAGTGTGAGAGGTAGGAGGTCACGTCAATAAACACCTCATCTATACTGTATACCACGATATCCTCCGCAGCCACAAACTTCAGGTAGATCCCATAGATCTGCCGGGACAGTTTCTCATAATACTGCATCCGCGGAGGGGCGACCAGATAACCTACTTTTAATGACGGATCCGCTGCAATAGCAAGGGAGTCATAGGAAGCGGAAGATAAGCAGGGCTTTCCGTCCTTTATCAACGCTTTCTTTAATCTTACCGCATTGTTCAGCCTTTCCACATTGACTTCACGTACTTTCTGCACAACCTCAAACAGTCTGGCTCTTCCCGGGATCCCGTATGCTTTCAGGGATGGGGAAACTGCCAGACAGATGGTTTTCTCCGTCCTGCTGGAATCTGCCACGACCAGGTTTGTAGTCAAAGGGTCAAGATGTCTGGCAGCACATTCCGCGGAGGCATAATAGCTTTTCAGGTCGATCGCAAGGTATGTCCTCAAATTGCTTCCCTCCTTATGCTGTCTCTACAAACCAGCGGCCGATCCTTCCGGCAAACCGCGGATCGATACGCTCAAAAAACAGATGCTTTTCCTGGCCATTGATCAGGACTGTGAAGCAGTCTCCGCGGAAATCCGCAGTTCCGGCAGGGCTGTAATCCCGCACCTGTTCAATTGGAAAAGTGCGTCCGTCCGACCAGGTAATGGAAGTAGGCTGCATATATCCGGTAGAGTCAAATTCGGAAGTCACCTTAACGTATACTTTTTCACTATTTTTCTTCATTCGTATCCACTCCTCAATAAATCAGCTTAATACCCGGCCTACAATGAACAGATCATCGCCAGGCTTTACATGAACATCACAGTCTGCCAGATCCCGGTTAAGGGAGAACAGGGTGATCTTTGGATAGGTGTCTTTCTGCATTGTTTCCTGATACTGCTTGATATATGCGTTTCCGTTATGTACAAACACACCGATCTCCCCCGGGTACAGTTCCTTACACTGTTCCACGAACACGATCTGGCCGGATACATACCGCGGAAGCATGCTGTCTCCGGAAACGCGGATACCGAAGTCAGTGCCTTCCGGGACATTGTTTGGGTTAAAGTCGATCATTTCATAGTCCTCTCCGTTCAAGAATGATCCGCTTCCGGCTGCGGCGGGTGTCAGAAACACCTTTACCGGAACTGTAGCTGGTATGCTGCGGCGGGTATGTGGTGCATATTTTCCGGAAGCGATCAGCATTTCCTTAAACATCTGCAACAGATTCAGTCCTTTCTGGCTCAGCTCCGGAGTGTAGTCCTGTGGTTCTGGGCTGCATCCGGTAAAATACTCCAGCATATCATTGATCCCGAAAATATGGCTCAGAGCCAGAAGCTGGTATGGATTGGGAAGTGCATCCCCCTTTTCCCATTTACTGATAGAAGCAGGAGAGATAGAAATATTATAAGATGCCAGTTTCCCTGCCAGTTCCTTCTGGATCATTCCGGAAGAAACACGTGATTCTGCAATTTTCTTTCCCAGAACATTCTGTTTTTTTAACTCTGCGGCATCAAATGCTGCTGTAATAGTATGTATTTTTGAGGTCAATCTTATTTTCCCCTTTCCAATTGTTTATACTGGCTCCGTGGAGAGTTTGCATTTATGGCATAAATAACTTGTCTTGTTTGACATTATTATAATTCTCATATTTTTCGCTGTCAATGATATTATCGAATAATATGATACTTATTAATTCTAAATTTTGCTGGTCACCTCGTTTCCCCTGGAAACACTCCATACAATCACAGAATTTTTGATTATATAAATTCCCAAAGTATATCCCGGATATATGTGAGTTGTGTTCACTTTTGGCAACTTATTGACAAAGTTTAGCGCAAGGAATACAATAATTTTAGAATAATTGACAAAACAACAGATAAATCCGATTTATTCACAGAGGAAGCTCTAATCTATATGGTAAACTGTTAAGTTTTGCAACTAAGGTGATAGATTGAATTAAAGAAAATTTTAAGTTTGAATGCAAATTGGAATTTTCCAATTTGCCCAGTTCGTTTCCCGGTGGTACAAATACAGCGTTTATCAAAACAGGATTCTTTTTGGATAATGAAAATAGCTTGGTAGCAGTATCCCATGAAGGAGAAATTAATAAAACTGAGAAATATTTTTTTTAAAAAATATAAAAATAGCACTCATTAATGAGCAATGTCATTAAGATAAGCATTTCATAACAAAACGTAAGGAGGAAGTCAATATGAACATAAATAAGAAAATGAAGAAATTTGCTAAAATACTTGCCGCATCACTGGTTATTACAAGTTTTTGCCCAACTGTCTCAGGGCTCCCAGTGCAGGTAAATTCATCTGTTGAAGTACGGGCGGCGGTAAAGGCAAAAGCTCCAAGCTGCGTCACAAAACAGACTGTATATGTAGTTGCTTCTTTTGGGGGACCAAATGTAGGAGATGAGCCTAAAAATATTTTTGGACTTCCAGACTGCTATATTTTCATCAAGAATCTGAGTCCTAATGCAAAAATTACCAATATTAAGTCATCAAATAAAAACATAAAAGCCACAAAAAGAGAGGGCATGAATGCTCTGGAGCTTTCCATGGCTAATCCGTCTCAGTGTCAGAAGAACCTTGTCGGTGCCGCTTCTACAATTTCATTCAGGGTCACACAGAATGGTAAAACATATAAATTGTCCTGCCGAATCAATATAGCTGAGAGAAAGTCTCCTTTTGCTAAGTTTACCGTAGGATCAGAAGATTACGCCCAGTATTTTAACGGATATATGTATGTAAACGCCAATAAATTAAAAGGCAAGAAAAAAGTATATGTAAAAACGGCACCTGGCATTGTTCTTGATTCCATAAATATTTCTTACACTCAAGGTGGTAAACATAAAAACAAAAATATTAAAAATGGTTCTACTATCAACCTTACAACCTGTAGACATATTTCCGTGTCATACCATGTGACAAAGAAACCGGCTAACTATACAGCTCCGACTAAATGGTACGGAGTAGTCCCGTCACCGTTACACGACTATAATACGCTTTTATTTAAGTGAAATTTTTTCGTACAAAAGCATTCTTCCTTTGAGATTTCTTTTAGCAGAAATTGAGGAGAGAGACTGTTTTGTAGAAAACAAGAACTCCACTACCTCTAAGTGGAACAATATAAGAAAGGAAACAAATCCCATGGCAAGAAGAAAAGCAACTACAAAAACTGACATACCTGTTGAAGATACAGACAAAATCAATGCAGAGGTTACAAAGTCTCCTGCTGCGGAAGTGTCTGTAAAGACAAAAACCGTTAAGGACGATTTCATGAACCCGCCTGAAATAAAGGAAGCTACACAAGAAGAAACAAAAGATACTGTTAAGGAAACAGCAATAACAGAAAAAGTCCCAGCGAAAGAAGATGCCAAAACTCCGGCAAAAAAACCAACTGCCAGAAAAAGCGTAAAGAAAGTATCCGAAAAACCGGTAAAAGCGGTTGAGAAGAAACCATCGACCAGAAGAACAGCTAAGAAAGAGAGTGCCGCGGAGATATATATTCAGTATCTCGGAAAGGAACTTAGCACAAAAAACATATTAGAAAATATCAAGAATCTCTGGACTGGCGAAATGGGCAGGAAAGAGAAAGACTTAAAAGATGTTAAGGTCTACATTAAGCCGGAAGAGAACAAGGCGTATTTTGTAGTCAACGGTAATGAGACGGGTTACATCTGGCTCTAATATACAGGAGAACTTTCCATGGAGCAGTATCAGTCTCTGCTTTTCAGGTATATCCGCTCATGATTGCAACAATACAGAAGAATATTATAATAAAAAAAATGAAAGAAGATAAAGAGCATGAAAAAGAATCGTCTGAGATATTCATTTCTTTTAACTTTTCTTGCTGTTTTAATGTTCCTTACTATGTCTGTATCAACGCAGGCTGCAGGAGTGAAAACTCCTGGTAAGGTGACTATCACTCGTGTTAGATTAGCAGGAAGCAGTAAAGTAACTGTTTGTTGGAAAAAGGCAAAAAATGCTACAAACTACAGGATTTATTATAAGCAGGCTGGTGCCAGATCCTGGAAAGGAATTGCAACTGTGGGAGCAGGAAGAACCAGTTATACGCATAATTCCAGTAGTAAGAATCCACTTGTAAGCGGAGGTAAATATATTTACACAGTGAGAGCTTATAATCGGTCTTCTAAAAAATGGGGTTCTTATGATAAAAACGGAATTGTAATCAATATATCAGTCTCTCCGACTCCAACACCGACTTCTCCAGAAGATATAGTAACAGTCCAGGGTATTACCTTTGATATGAAGTATTTTCCTAAAACAGCATCGGTGGGAGACAGAATGGAGTGTCTTTCTGTAATACCCAAATCTACGATCAAGCCAACCGACATTACATATAAGATTGCTGATGGAAAAGCACAGCAGCTTTGTTCCCCCGAAACCCCAAACCTGCATTTGAGTTCTGGGACGGAATACGAATCTGATTACTATGTATTAGATTGGAAACATATGATTGCATATGTAAGAACATCTTATGAACCCGGAATGTATTTTGAACATAGAGTAGAGATATATAATCAGCTGCAAACTGGTATTTTTCCAGTCAGTGTCTACTACAAAAACACGCTGCTTCGAACCTGCCAGGTATCGGTAACCACCATAAATAAAAATGCTGTAAAAGAACGACAGTGGATCAATGAGGTCGAGCAGAATGCATGGACAGACAATATGTCTGTAATGGAAAAGTTAAAAGCAATAAAACAATACATCTATGATAATTACACCTACACAACCGATAGAGTGATGTGCAATACTGGAGCAGAGGCTCTTCTGTTTGCCGCTAGGGACCTTGGACTTCCTGCAAGATACCGTTTTGTAGGTCCGCAGTATGACTACGAGAAAGGCTACGGTGATGTTTACTATCATTTTGGTTCTGCGTATTGCTTTGGCCATGTATGTACAATTATCACAATTGATGGAAAAGAATATATCATGGAAACCCAGGGACATGAGGGTTAAAGACTGTATGACAAGAAACTCAGATGAAGGTAATTCATCTGGGTTTTTATAGTTTTCGTACCAAAATCATTTTGCGTTTTTTGACTGTATAGTAATCTCATCCAAACATGAGACAGGTTTGAAGAATTATGATAAAATTAAAAAAAACAAAATACCTGGATTTCAACGACTTTGAGTCAGAATGTTTGTAAAAACGAAAAGAGAGGAATACATCATGAAAGCGAGAATCGAAAACAGATTTCTGAAAGAAGTAGAGTTAATCAGGCGTACTGCACAGGACAAAAAGATGTTCTGGCTTATCTCTCCGCAGAACTATGGCAGCCTGTTCTGTATTTCCCTGACAGAAAGCAAACATATGGGGGAAGATGAATTTCTTTTCAGTTTTAATGAAAACGAAGAAGCGATCAAAAACAGGCAGATTAGATTTAAGGAAGAACTTGCCGAAAAATATCTCCATGAAGTATATCCGGATTACACCGGAGAAGAGGAGGATGAATACGAGGAAGAGTTTCCGATCCCGGAAAGTATGAAACAGGATTTTTTCGAATCCTCGGAATATGAATACTATGTAGAAACTGCAAAGGAATTGATCAAACGGATCCAGAAATACCTGAATAAACCCGAGGATGAGAAGATCTACGTGATCAATAAACAGAATCATCTGCTCATTTCGTATGACGACAAAACAGAATCTGCTGATGACTCCGAATGGGGGAAGGAATATGCTCGTACCCTCCAGCACTTCGAAATCCTTAAGGCAAAATTAAATGTATCCAGAGAGCATGCTATCGATACCTTTGATCGGCTGACAGAAAGCGACACGAGGATTCTGGATAAACTATACCATCTACATGAGCTCAACCGGATCGTATGTCTGGGAATGTATTATGTTCTTATTGAGGATCGTTTCGATTATTTTGTAAATCCGGATGGCACATTAAAAGAAAATGTGGTATTTGAGAAGTACGGAACAGAGGATCATCTGATGGTCAGACGCGAAGAAGACGGAGTTATCTATAATCGCGGGATTGCATGGGATGACAAACACGCCTACAAGATCCTCGAATATGAAGAAAAGAGAGTAATCTGTTAAGAAAACATTTTGGGAGGTAACAAATGACAGAGTTTAGTTTTGATCAAATATTTATCCGGATCATGCAGGAGCATAACCTGGATACTGTAGTGCTCCTGGGGCATCTGAACCCGGACGGTGATGCAGCAGGTTCAGTGATGGGGCTTGCTCATTATATCCATTCCAATTATCCGCAATACAGGGTATTTCCGTATCTTGCCCGAACACTGGAACGCGGTCCGAAAAAGATGGTCGTGGAAGACAAGGTGTTTACTCCATTTGAGAAACCGGATGTGTTGGGAAAACCTTATTGTGTCATAGTCTGCGACAACGCAACGCTGGAACGCATGATCGGACGGGAATATTACCAAAGTGCCACGGCCAGCATTGTCGTTGATCATCATGCCTCCAACGAAGGATACGGAAATGTAAACTGGACAAAAGTCTCCGAGGCATGTGCCGAAAATGTATACCACATGCTTTCATCTAAACTTCTTCAAAAGGCTGCTGAAAAAGAAGCATATCCTAATGCCGCGGATTACATATACCTTGGCATCCTGCACGATACCGGAGGACTGGCAAGAGCAAACCCGGAGATTTTCCAGGTCATGTCGAACCTAATGTCCATGGGAGTTAATCACGGCAGGATCATGAAAACCATGAACTCTGATACTCTGGACACACTATACAAAAGAGCAGATATCCTCCGCAGCGCAGTCCGTACGATGGACGGTAAAGTTGCCTATGTCATTATGGGACAGAAAGAAATTGCTGAAAAAGATATCTCTTATGAAGACATCCATTGTATCAGCACGATCCTGCGTGACTGTGATGATATTGAACTCGGATTTACCATGTATGAAGAAGAGGAAAACGGCTGGAGATGCTCCTTCCGATCTGATGGTAAATGGATCAATGTAAATGAACTGCTTCAGCCTTTTGGCGGTGGAGGACATATCTCCGCGGCTGGATTAAAATACCGGACTGACAATGTGGAAGAATTAAAGGAACAGATTTTAAACCGAGTTGAAAGGCTCAGGATATTACAGAATATCTTGTAGGATGTCTGTTTAGGAATCTATGTAATTGTATAAAAACAAAACTTTCTGTGCAACCAATATATGAAAGATGTGAAATCTATGAAAAATACCGAAATTGCCGAAAAAGTAAAAAGCGCAATCATAAAAGACTTATTTGCTGATGTGGATACTCAGAAATGTGCTATTGATATTTTTCTACAAAACCCAAAGGCATTTGAAAAAACAGCAAATATTCTAAATAAAGAGTCTATTTCATTTTTGAATAAATGTCATCAGCAATTAAAAGCAGAATCGGATAATGGAAACATTTTATTTTTTCGAAAATACGGTTATGAAAAAATTTTAAATGTATATTTGGCGACGACATACAAAATTGAGACCCCTGAAATAGATTTATTCTCTTCCACCAAAAAACTTAAAAACGAAGAAGAAAAACGCCGTAAGAAAACCGAAGAAAAAAAGGAAAAAGAACGTGAACAACAGGAAAGAGAGATACTCGCTCACATTCCTGATTTAAGCTGGAAAAAGTCAGTCGGTGTGAGCAGGACAATATACAAAGCCACTTTTTATGATAAAAAAGAAATCGAACTTCATGTTGCGAATTCTACCAAAAAGAAAAATACAACAACCTCGTATTTTTTGCAATATGATAAAAAACAGTTTTCCTATATTGAATTCGATGGAAAAAATGTAGTCCAATCTATCGAGAAAACTAACCCAAAAGTAGAAAGAAACAATAGACTTGTGTATGTAGTTAATACAAATGTCGCACGGACAAAAAGAAAAGCTTCAAAAAATATTGATCCAGAGGTTGAGAAAAAACAAAAAGAAGAGATTAAAAGAAAAAAAGAAGAAACAGCAAAACTAAAGAAAGAAAAAAAGCGACAACAAAAAGAGCTCTTAAAAGCAGAGCGTATCCGACAGCAGGAACAATCAAGAAGGTCAGAAGATAACCGGCAAACGCAGCTTCAACAACTGCCGCAAATTGATGTAAAAGATTTCCTTGTCAGAAGATCCGTGTTTAAATGTATGCATTCCAAACACCAAGTAACTGATATAACAGCAGCTGTCAGAGTAGTCAGGGATGATGGAAAAGCACAGTTGGTGAAAATAACGGCTGGATATTGTGAACAATGCAGAGTTTATTTTATTCTGGAAAGCACATATACCCGATTAAGAAGTATGGGCGTGGTTTTATGCCGTATTTGTGATGAAAAATCCTTCCTTAAAAATTCATGGATCAACGGGATGAGATTAGCACAGGAATCTATCCTTATGCAGTTTGGTTATACAGTTTCGCAGGAAGAAAGCTTATCTGCTTCCAGACGGCAGAAAATACTTGCAGTCATGATTGATAATAAAGTCTTATCCAAAAGTGAAATTATAAGTTATTTAGATTTTTTCATTAATCAACGACAGTATCAGAGTAAATTCGAATTAGCAGTCTCCAAATGGGAAATGGATAGAGACTTTGTTCAGGAATACCGAACAGGAGAATATACACAGTTTGGTGTGAACGCAATTTACAGAAAATGATCAGCGAGGCTGAATGGATGTCAATTTATCTGATGCTAAGCAGAAAAGAATTTGCCCCATCCGACGTTAGCCAGGTGGGGTAATTCAAGTCAAATAATGTAAATGTCGAAGGAATACGCAAAGAGCAGGAATGAGATAGCTTACAAAAGCTTCTCCATTCCTGCTTTTTTTATATATTTTTTTCAAAAATCCAGTCCTACGCACCTTTCTCTCCAAAAGTGTGCTCTTTCATTATTCCTCAATATCTTCATATTTCTTTCAAACGAAAAACGAAAGGAGAAACTACTATGATCAATGATTTTGGAGAAAAAATCGGAGGAGCAAGAAAGGATGTTTGGAAAGAACGCGGTCTGATGATCGAGGATCTGGATGGCATGACGCAGGGAGAAAAAGAGAAGTATGTCAAAAAAGACTGTGTCTGGCCGAAAGAGGACATGAAAGCCTTAGTTGCAGACGGGATGCCCCGTTTTGTGGTGTATTTCAGAAATGAAGTCCGCAAGTGGGTACATCCGCAGCCCAAAGAACAGATCTCCGCGGAAGCCTACATCGATGGTGTCCGTAAGATCAAAGGACTTGCGGAATCCATCAAAGAAGAAAGCGACATTCCTGTATTTGTGGACAGGATGACTTCCATGATCCTTTTTAAAAGCGGACGCTACTATGATTACGTAGATGGCTACAGAGGGATCATCAAAGGCCAGAACATCCTGAATTACGGACGCAACATAAAACTGCGACAGTTAAAAGCCAGAATGTTCAAGGAACGATTCGCAATGACGGAAGAGGAGATCATGGACCATGAATATCCGATCCTCTATGTTGACGGGGATACCTTTGTCATTGAAGAGAACATGGGAAAACTCTATGTCGTCCAGAAATTCCCTAATGGAAAGATCTTCTATCACCCAACCAACGGGATCGTCCCGAAAGAACAGACATGGTTTGTCTTACGGGGCAATGACATTGTCTTTTTAAGCGAAAACAAAGAGGAATGTGTCAAAGAGCAGAAAAAACTGTTTGATCTCTCTGAGACAAAAAAGGCTAAAAAAGCCAGTGCCAAAAAGAAAAACACCTGGATCCCTCCGCAGTTTGTCACCCTGGACAGAACCGGGGATGACTTCCGGCATAGCAGACATGTATCTGGTGATGATTTTATTAAAACCTTCCATATCCGCGGAGGTGAATTTGGCAACTGGACCAATGAAAAAGAACGCCAGACCTCTTTGGATATGGCATATGATGCATTCTATGACATGGCAAAGGCTGTCGGGATCCGGGCAGAAGATATTTCCCTTCCTTCCCTTTCCAGAAAGGGATTAGCCATTGCATTTGGTGCAAGGGGCCGCGGAAATGCCCTGGCTCATTATGAGAAGGATCTGGAAGTCATCAACCTGACCAAGCTCCGCGGAGCAGGAAGCCTGGCCCACGAATGGGGACATGCCTTAGACCACATGATCGGGCAGATCTATACCTCTTCATCAGTATTTGCCACGGAGACAGGAAAGGATATTCCGAAGTCTTTCACTGATGTGATGGAATCCATACGGTTCCAGAAGGGTACAAAGAACTTTACATCCTATTACCTGGATTCCTATAAGTACGGAAACCAAACAGCAAAGACAGGGCACGGATACTGGACTTCCAGCTGTGAGCTTTTTGCCAGGGCTTTTGCCTGCTACGTACAGGACCGGTTGTCCGGAGTAAATGATTATCTCTGCGGACATGCTGAGGCGAACTTCGGACTGGATGATGACGGAAATGAGATCTTTGCTTATCCCCGCGGAAAAGAAAGAGAGTATATCAATGAGAAATTTGATCTGCTTTTTAAGGATCTGATCCGGGAAGGTATCTTTAAACCTTACAAAGTTCCTGCTGCAAAAATTGAAACTCCAAAGGTAGAAAGCACTGTTGACTATTCTTACTGTGAAGGAGCAAACGGGCAGTTATCTTTCTTCTGATCAATCAATGGATTCTGTAGAAATACAGAATCCTATTTTTTAATAAATTCTATTTACATGGACACCATATGTCTATCTTATATGGTATAATAGGATTAGCTTATACGAGAGGAACTCAGGAATGGAAAGGGAAAACGGTAACAAGGCTCTGCGTGTACTAAGTATGTATCAGAAATTAATGAACAACCAGATTGTAAATAAAGCAGAAGAAGCTGCTGCATACGGTGTCAACAGCAGAACTATACAGAGGGACATTGACGATATCCGCGGATTTCTCGAAACTACAGACTCTGCCGGAATATCAAAGCAGATCGTATATGATCAGAAAGAACGAGGATACCGGCTGGAAGAAGTATATGACGAGAACCTGACAGCCGGAGAAGCACTGGCTGTCTGCAAGATACTGATTGATAGCCGGGCGTTTCCAAAAGATAAGATGAAAAAGCTGATCTATCAGATTGTTGGTAGCAGTGTTCCGGAACCAAAACAAAAGCATATCTATGAACTGGTCAATAATGAACTGTTTCATTACATTGAGCCCAGACATAAGACAGACTGCTCGGAAATGTTATGGCAGATTGGTGAGGCAGTGCGTACAAGCCACTATATTGAGATTGAGTATCAGCGGACAAAAGACAAGTCTATTGTCACCCGCAGACTCCGACCTGCAGCTATCATGTTTTCCGAATATTACTTCTACTTAACCGCCTTTATTGACGACGAAGTGCTCTGCCAATATTTTGATGTAAGCAACGACACTTTTCCAACAATATACCGCATAGACCGTATCAAAAAACTGACCGTTCTGGGTGAACAGTTCCATGTTCCATACAGAGACCGATTTGAAGAGGGCGAGTTCAGAAAAAGGATCCAGTTCATGTACGGCTGCAGGCTTCAGAAAGTCAAGTTCCGATATTCCGGATCAGACATCGATGCCGTTCTTGACCGGCTGCCGACTGCACAGATACTTTCAGAAGATAATGGAGTTTATATTGTCTCCGCGGAGGTATTCGACAAGGGTATCGATATGTGGCTCAAAAGCCAGGGCGACAGGGTAGAAATTTTATAGAAAAACGAAAGAGAAATTAATTATGGCAAAGACTATCAAGTTTAATCTGATTTGTGACGAATATCCTGCCCTCACGATCGAAGATCTGCAAAATCACTTTTCTGTAGAAGATCTGTTAGATTATTATGAAAAAGGGTTGCTGGCAAAAAGACTTTTTTTATACGCGTGATCTTTTGATGGCAAGGGATTGTCGAAAACAGGCAGTCCCTTGTCTGCCATGTACCGGGTAAGTTTCTGAAATACTGTTGGTAACTGCATATACAATGTTAACAGAAGTTTGCGTAACTCAATTTTTCGTATCGGCAACAACGGTCGTCATATTGCTGTAGAATGAAAGCACAAAAAACGAGAGGGGCGAACGCTTATGAAAAGAAATCTTACATATATTCCAGACATAAATGTTAAAGCCGAAGAACAGGTCGAATCCCTGCGCAGACTTGTTTCCAAAAAGAAAGCAAATGACGAGAAAATCTCTATGGAACTTCTTCGGACACAATATAAGAATCCTTACGAAAAGCTGCTGAAAGAAATAAGGGACTGTGCCGGTAAGGTGCTTTACTGGCAGACCATCGGATCATTGCGATTCAATCGAGACGTAGACGGACAGGCCTGTTACCGTCAGCTCATGACATTTCTGAATGAAAGAAACTCTGGAGAGTTCGGAAGATGCTCCTGGCAGCTGCTTATGTCTGAGTACAATGTAGACGGCTATATCCACCACATTGAGAGTATCAGAAAATCAGTCCTTGATATCTGGATGGAGTACTGGCAGAAGCACTGTATCACCTATATGACTTCCGAATCTATTGGTATGAACGGGATGGGGCTTCCGCGGATATATAATACCCTGACAAAGAACTTCCTAATTGACGTAGAACACAATACTTGGGAGAAGCATCCGGAATGGTTAAGGGAAAATACCTCAAAGGCCGGGTGATTCAAAATATGAGAGATGCAAGAGAGGAGAGTGGCTGCCGTGGAGATAAATAATGAGATGCTTCATTTATCATCGTTGTTGCCGGATAGCATTCATGTGCTACTGTCGAACCATGTATTCCGAGTACTGTTAATCCTCTGGGTTCTTGGTATCGTGCTCAGAGGTTTGATCCTTATTTTAATCAAGCTCATAGAAAGTGACGGACAAGGAAACGTTGACGGAGAGGAATCCGCGGATTACAATGATCAATATAAGAATACAGAAAATTATGCTAATTCGTACTATGTACTGGGTGAAATAGATAAGGCTTTACATTACTATCACCTAAATATTCCTTTTTCTCAAGAGGAGTTAAGGAATAAAAGGCGCCTTCTTATGAAGAGTGCTCACCCGGATTCAGGTGGCAGCACCGAAGAAGCTGAAAAAATCAATCGATATTATGATGTGCTGAAGGAACTATTACAATGAATAACACAAAAGAAAGGATATAAAACATATGATTAAGTCTTGGCACCTGCATAAATCAGATCATAAATTCGATATTACAATTAATGGCGTAAACGCTAACGGAATTGATGCAGAGATTCAGATAGATAATGATAAAACAGTCGAAATTGATGAAATCAAGGGAAATATAATTAAGTTCAAATGGTATGTGCGTATTGCAGATACCTCATATCTGGGAGTTCGGTTTAACGATTTCGAGGGACAGGAAGAAAAATTTGCAGAACTGACCAATTACTACAATTCTCTCAAAGATAAACAAAAGGAACTCCATGATGCCGAATATAACGCTATCCTTTCCGGAAAAAAACCTCTGGATTACCATCACGAAGAGGGAGAACATTGTTCCGGAGACGTCGTATATGGGATAAGCGCAGAAGTCGTTCGTGATCTGCACTGCGGACGTTACATTGATGGTTTTGGTGCAGTTATTGATTACGAATTGCAAGGTTCCGATATTTCAGTAATGAAAAAACACTATGAGGAATGGAGTAAACAACAGGCAGCTATAAAAGCAGAGCGAGAAAGAAAAATTAAAGAATTTGAAGAAGAAAAAGCCAAAATGCTTAAGGGTGTACAGTGGGATATTGAGGAACATTCATTATGTGATGAGGGTGGCAATACGAAGTACTATATTCATACGATTACTATAAACGATGAAACCTATGTATTCCAGGAAAGGAACATCTTTGATTTTGGACGGGTAATCAATCCCTGTTACAGCATTTCTCCTGGCATAGAATCAGGCGGTATCATGCTGAGGGATGACGATGGATATTACTGGTCCCACTCAAAAGGCGATAAAGCCATACGCATAACTGTAACAGACACAGAACTTCATGCGTACCAGATCGTTGCCAAATACGGAAAATTTGTAAAAGCTGGTATCCGTATGTAACTCAAAAAAGTGAATTCGAATTCACTTTTTCACAACAATCACAAAAAAAGGAGAACTACTCTATGATCCAAACTATCAATATCATCAATACTCAAAATCCATCAAGCAGAAAGAGAATTGCTGTATGCAACCTTACTTTTGAGACAACAGCAACAGAAGATCAGGTCGAATCAGCATTAGAAAAAGCTTTGCCTATCGCTTTCGACAAAATCAAAAAGAACCATTCTCCGACTAACATGGCTATGGTGATGCAGGCCGCCGTGGAGATGGCCCAGGAGAAGTATCCTGATCTGTATCTTTCCGATGTTAATGATAATCCTGCAAAAAGCAAACAGGCAGGAGCTATCAATTTTGAGGTAGCATAAGCGTGTATCCGATATTTTACAGCAAAAAAGCACTTCCAGGAGAGAAAGATGTCCTCTCCAGAAGTGCTTTTTGATTATGAAAGAAATTCTGGCACCTCAACGAAACCGAAAGTATCACAAAAATAAGCTTTCTCATTTCTATCCTCATCTGATAGCACGAGAATATCGCCCATGGAAAACGTTCTCGCATGATAATCTGCCGGTTTCTCAATATTAAGAGAAGCATAGATACTTTCTGCTATTTCATGGTCATTTTTACCACCAACACTTATACCATCGTAAACCTCTTCATAGTCTGATTTTTTGATTTTTCTTCCTGATTTTTTTAAGTATCGACGTGACATGAAGAGGTAGTCCTCGTTCTCCTCAGTGTCTTTCAACATCCACAAATGAAAGGTATAAATGGGCGGGTGTGTTTCATTGATCCGCTTTTGTTCTTCCTCGCTGCCACAAAAACCAAACAGTTGTGGGTATTTATAATATTTATGGAATTTTTCAATAAGATCATCTTCCAGACTACAAAAGTCCTCTTCTCCAAGTCCTGCGATGAAAAATGTTCCAAAAATTATATCATAAACATTCCCATTCTCATCTCTAAGTGCTCTGTTTGGTGTGAAACCACCTGCTATTTTAGCCTCATCATTGCAAATCAAACCTACCCGATCCTCAAACGGATAAAGGGCCTGAATTGAGCCTCCGACTACTTTCTGCATCTCCTCCAGAGTATGATCAATCTCCTTTACATAAGGTCTCTTTACTGGTTCTACGACCAGAATTCTCATTTTTTCTTTCATAAGTTATCTCCTTTCGTTTTTTTGACAGTCATAATATGAACAATAAGTTTTGTATATGAAAATAAGTTTTTTGGTATATTATCGAAAAATCACAGGAGGTATATGTGCAATGAGATTTAAGAAATGGATTCCGGGAATAATGCTTGGGGCAATGATGGCTGTTATGACATCGGTGCTGGTAATGGCAGATAATATTAGTTCTGGTAATACCCCCCCCCGATAGAATTTTCGAAGGTTAGTAGTACCAGTGCGGATAGCAGTTCTGGAGGTGACAGTGGGAAAGTTTACGACTTTAAGGATTCCAAAACTTCCGGAGTAGTTACTGTTACAAAGAACTGGGATGACAGTTCTTCTAATGATGAGAGAACGATACCGGATATTTCCATTAGCACAGAAAAACCCAGAAAGAGTACATTGGGTTATGGGATTACTTATTACGGAAACGGACTAACTTTTGCAGACGGTTCCACAGAAAACGAATTAATTGTAAACAAGTCTGGAAAAATTGTGTCTGGACAGTATGAGGAGTTAAAAACTTCTTTAGGATGGTATTCCGATGAATCATGTACACAGAAGATAGAAGTAGGTTCTGATGACCTGCCTGTAAGCGGCGTGGCATCTGATATGGAGCTTTATGCAAAGTCCAAGACTTTCGTATTAAAACAAAGCGGTTATTACTCTGGAGATATTTTTAACAATTTAATTCCAGATTCTGCTACATCCGTAATATTTACTGATGAAGCAATGCCTTCGTCCGCAACGCTGGTTGATGTGGATGCTGACGGAGATGGCGGAGTAGTAGGATGGCTTGATGGCACTGCTTTTTACGTTTCCAGTCAAACGCCTGGACAAAAAGTTCTTGCAAATAAAGACTGTAGTTACATGTTTTTCGCAAATAAAAATGAATCTAAATCATTAGACAATATTAATCATATTGATTTCATGAATCTGGACACTTCCCTTACTGAGAATATGAGTTTCATGTTCAAATATCTGGGAGATGATAAGAAATTAGAGCTTGACTGTTCTGGTTTTGATACCGGAAACGTTACCTCCATGGAGTCAATGTTTGATACTACTTATGCTGTTAAAATCGATGTATCTGGATTTAATACTTCCAAAGTAACAACAATGAAGAAAATGTTTAATAATAGTCAATCCATAAGATCGTTAGATTTATCTAGTTTTGATACTTCTAATGTGACAAATATGTATTGGATGTTAAGAAGCTTAAATCTGAAAACAATAGATGTCTCGAATTTTAATACCTCGAAGGTACAAGATATGAGCGGTATGTTTAATTCATGCCATGAGGTGACAAAGCTTGATCTCACAAATTTTGATACCAGCTCCTGTACGGATATGGATGGTATGTTTATTAATTGCAAGAAGCTTACCGAATTAATCTGCCCTTTTGATACTTCTAAGGTTACTGATATGTACAGTATGTTTTCCATGCTTTCTAATTTAACATCACTTGATCTGTCATCTTTCGATACTTCAAAAGTAAAAAGTATGGGCTATATGTTTAAGGATTCCTATAATCTTACCCGTATTAAACTGGGCACAAAGTTTGCCTTTGTTGGCACAATTTACTATCTACCAAAAGGCACTTGGTACGCATCCGACGATACTGCCTACACATCTGACGGAAGATCTTGCACCATGCCAAACAATAAAGCAGACACATATATACGAAAGTAGTTGTATTTTTCCGCAGAAAAAACCTTCTTCATTACCCGCTGTCAAATAGCAAAAAACGCAAGGAAACGGCCTCCGCGGATGGCATTTTTTTAAATTCTGATTTTTTAAATAAAATGACTTAGGCCACTGTCTATAGTAGAACTGATGACCTAAGTCACAAAAAGCAATCTGCTTAAATTCTTTGCTTATATATTGATAATCTCTTTTTATGCGGCGAATGCTTTTTTAATCTGACTAATGATATCAGTGATAATGATGTCAAAAAAAGTCGGAATAGCTCCATCTGATAGACTGCCTATATCGGTTTTTTCCAGATCTTCTTTATAAGTTTTGTAATATGTGTTCAGACTGACACATTTCTTTTTTCCTTCTTTATTGCTGGCCTCCAGTAAATATCTGACTTTTGTATTAATCGCATCCGGATCCTGCAGTTTAAGAGTAATAATGCTAGTGTCTTCCAGTCCCTGTTTGTTTTTGAGCTCCTTCTTAACTTTTTCTTCTGTAATTGTAACAAATTCAATAAGAGTCATAATATTCTCCTTTCTCTTTTAAAAATTGACTGAAAAGCTGTCTTATTTTTAAACAGACGTATCCAAAATAATAATAAACAAAATTACAGCCAGTTGTCAATTGCTTAGAGGTTTCTTTGTACAAAAAAATCACCTTTTTACCATAAATCCTTTCGATTGTACATATTGTATAACTTTCCGGTGATAATCCACTCCGCGGAGAACGTCTCCCCGAAAGTTAATCTCTGTATTTCATCAGAGATAACCAGCTTGTATTTCGTACCAGAAATCCCAACATGTTTTTTCTGGTATATTAACACCATCAGCAAGAGCTGATGACTCCATTCGTTTTTGGACACCTGCAGGAATTAACTGCAGGTGTCTTTTTTAATACAAAATAGAGGTCTCTGCTATCAAGCTGCGGATCATACGGAATTTCATCTTTCCTTCTGTTTTTCATATTCTTTCTGAATCAAAAACGAAGGGAGATTTCTATATGAAAACAACAAATTTAATACCTCCAAACACAGAATATCTGGAGCTTAACTTTGTAGGGGAGACTGCAACTGGAAGGGGAAACAACCAGCAGTATGTCATGGAGAACCTTCACGACGGCACCTTCCGCGGAACCGAATCCAGGGTAGGCATTACCATCGGGCGCCACAGACCAAGAAGCTTTATCAATCCCATGGAAAAATGGGATGAGATATTCCAGTCTAAGGTTTCCAGGGGATATATGGTCACAAAAACGAAAAAGATGGAACAAAAGGTGATAGAAAAGAATACCAGCTCCATTAACGGAAATGAATATGCACCTATTGCCAATGCCTCCGTAAATGAAGTTGTAACACTCCTTCTGGAATGTACAACGGCAGTGTTGAGCCAGAATTACCGGATCAAGATCGATGACATCTCAGATGAAATGATTTCTTTCGGACAATCCATCCTGAAAGAACTGTCGTCCGGATATTCCAAGATGAGCGTAGCAGAGTTTAATAACAAACTAAAAACCCTGTATGCAGCAATCCCAAGAAGGATTGATAATTTGTCTAAGATTCTGGCCAAACGAAAGCTGGATTTTAATGATATCATTGCAGATGAGCAGGAGCTGTTTGATGTAATGGTAAACAGAGTGCGAAATGCACATGACTTAGGCAACTGTTCCGTAAGGCCTACCGTTCTGGAAGCATTCCACCTGGACTGGAGGGATGTGACAGAAGAGGAACAAGATAAGGTTCTTTCCATGCTGAAAGGAAATGCCAGTCAGTATATAAAAGCGTGGAGGATCCATAACAGGAGCACAGAAGAACGGTTCGACCGTTTCTGTCAGCAGGAACAGTTATCGGAAGGTCATGGGATTGATCATCTGTTCCATGGTTCCAGGACTGAGAATTTCTGGTCCATTGTCACAAACGGACTGCTTATCAATCCGGACTGCGGAGTACAGCGTTCCGGAAGTATGTTTGGAAACGGAACTTATTTTGCCCCGCTTGCCCAGAAATCCCTGGGTTATACAGACGGCGGGTACTGGACCGGTGGAAACGCTGATGTAAGATTTCTTGCAATCTACAGGGTTGCGACCGGTAAACATTATGACATTTACCATGGTTCTGATTCATCGCTTACAAAAACTGTCCTTCAGAAAAAATGCCCCGGAGCGCACTGCACTTGGGCACATGGAAGAGGAACCGGAGGAACTACTCTGCTTAATGACGAGGTCATTGTTTATGACGAAGCACAGTCAACCATTGAGTATCTGATCATGATGAAATAACCTTGTGGAGCTTTCGGGCTCCACTTTTTTCATTATTATAATGAAGATGCAAAGGAAACAATGCAGAAGAAAATTCACCGGATGCTGGTTACGGAAGCATGCCAAATGGCAGTATATTAGAATTAGGTGGATGTAATTAAAGAAAAAATATGATATCATGTGAGTAACAAATCGAAGTATGTAGGAGGATTGTTTTGAAAAAAGGAATACGCATCTTATATTTTATTACAGTTGTAATTAGCGCTTTGGTTGGACTATGGCATTTCTTTGTTCCATGGATGTTTCAATGGTATGACTATCTTCCAATGCAGTATGAGAATCTTATAGTAGGGATTGATTACACCAATTACTGCTTTTCATTATTGCTGTTTGGATTAAGTGTGCTGCTTATCATGCTAGGCAAAAGAGCATTGGCAATGAATCGGGAAGTAATCTACTTTTATTTCTTTCTTACAGTGGTTTGGGTTTTTAGGGCTTGCCTTGCTTCATTTGTTGAACCATGGCCATTGCAACCTATTCCTATAGCTGCAATAGGACAGTTGATTGCTTCAGATGTTCAGGCTGTGCTGATGTTGATTGTGAGTGGATTATTTTTTAAATCACTTAAGAGAAAGGCATAAATTCAAGTTTGCAGAACTGAATCAAAAGAGCTCGAAGGAGCTCTTTTTCCTTTTTTATAATAGTATCATTATGGTATAATAGAGACATTAAAATCGGAATTTCAGGAGGTGTTTTTATGCCACAAATGAATAAGGGAGGAAAATTTATTTTCGGGAAATCACTCATTCGGACGGATGGAACATTGCGGATTCCACCGCAGGCAATGGAAGAATATCACATTGCAGATGAAGGAAAAGTATATCTTTTTACCGGAAGTAAGATTACCGGTGGCTTCTGCGTCACCCGGAAAGGCCTTTGGCATCCGTCAAAACTTGGTCACATTTTGGACGATACTCCACCGTTGCTTGACTACTCAGCAGGTTCTGGCGAATTTATCAAATACAAGGGGCGTTCCTACTGCTGGGTAGAGATTTCACAGGAGGGGCAAATTCTTCTTACGAAGAAAATGATGGATTTTTTGAAGGTGAGACCCGGAATGGAGCTGCTCTCTATCCGCAGTAGCGACATCGCGTTTACGATGGGAGCTAAAGGACCGCTATTGGAAAAAGCAGAAAACTATGATGGTGAAATTCCGCTTTTTTAAGTGTAACAATTTGAATTTGTGGAGGATAACTATTGTGGATAAAGCAGTTATTTATATACATGGAAAAGGTGGTAATGCTGAAGAAGCTATTCATTACAAACCGCTCTTTAGTAATTGTGATGTGATTGGTCTCGACTATACTGCACAGTTTCCATGGGAAGCAAAAGAAGAATTTCCATTACTTTTTAATTCAATTTATAGAAACTACAAGACTGTTGAAGTAATTGCCAATAGCATTGGAGCGTATTTTGCTATCAATGCCTTATCAAATCAGCAAATAGAGAAAGCATATTTTATTTCGCCCGTTGTAGATATGGAAAGGCTTATTGCTGATATGATGATTTGGGCAAATGTTACAGAGGATGAACTCAAAGAGAAAAAAGAAATTCAGACAACCTTTGGAGAGACTCTTTCATGGGATTATCTTTGCTATGCAAGAGAAAATCCTATTATATGGGAAATCCCAACGCACATTTTGTATGGTGAAAAAGATAATCTTACCGCTTATGGAACGATATTTGAATTTGTACAGAGGACTAATTCAACACTTTCTATTATGAAAAATGGAGAGCATTGGTTTCATACGGATGAACAAATGAAATTTCTTGATGAATGGATAATAAAATCTTCCAAATAAATTCAAGTTTTATTGATTAGGAAATTGGGGAGTTATGCATTTTGTAAAGGGGGATCTATAAATGAAAACGTGTTGTTTGGTATGGGAAATTCCTGTAATAGAGGGAGAACATTATAATCCAATTATGAATGTCATTTATATGCAAAAAGCAAAGAAATTTTTGAATCAACTAAATCGATATTTTCAGGATGAGAATATGGATTGGAAGTGTGTTTTAGACCATTCAGCATGTACTTATAATGAGATTTTTTCCAGTGAACATCAAGCAGTTATTTTTGTTCCGGAAGCTAAAACAAGACAATGGTTATATAAAAAAGAAATTCAGGCTGTAAGTATTCCAAAATATTATTTGGATTTTGCAGAATATAATGAAGGAAAGTTAGATAAAATAGCAATTTTTTTTATGAACTTAAAAAATGATGTACAATAGATTTTTTTGTTATGGAACAATGATATGGGATATTCTATTTAGCTTTTCACCTTCCTGGAGTTTTTATCAGATGAAAGTTCCCGGCTTTGTTGGAAAAATCTCATTGCGTATTCAGGGACTGTGTGTTTATAATGAGTATATAGTGAAAGACGGAATATTTTCATAAAAATGGGAGTAGTAAAGAATGAGTGTACAGACAGATTGTGAAATGTTATCTGTTCAGGCAATGGAAGCATATGCCAGAAAATATCATGTTTCAGGAAATGATGTAGTTGAGCTATTTCATAGGAATCAGGTTTTTGAAAAAATGATGATCCAGTATGAATACCTTCATCAGATAAGTTTCGAAGAAGCATTTTGTTTATGAATATTTGTTTGAAGAAAACTCAGTATTAAATGTAAAAAGATTTGATGCTTTGAGTGAAGAATGGCTGGAATTTATTAAAGAAAATAGAAGTAAAGGTGGACTACAGCACAAATATGACGTGATAATAGGTCCGGTTGCAGATGATAATACAATGGAGACTGTTCAGTTATATATAGCCAATATTTTAACTGCATCAGAAGCTGTAGAAAGGCTACGGTATAATAAAGTAAATAATCAGGTGTCGTTTCACACAGAGAAGGCATTACAGTACTTGCAGTTGACAAGGAGGGATTCTTATGCCAGAAATGATTTATAGTTTTAATGGACAAGATATCACTATGAATGTATGTATACAAATAAGGGATGTATTAAAATTATTGCAACAACATTATCACATTAGTTTCGAGAAAGCAGCACTGAAATTTTACAAATCAGAAACGTATAAGACATTGCAGGAAACAGAAAATGGATTATGGGCAGAATATATAGCTGACAGGTATTATGAGGAAGCCGAAAGTAATTCAGTTGCCGTTTAATAACAAAATACAACAGTTATTAAATCTCTTAAAGCCGGTGAAATCTCAATCGGGACTTAAGGAGGTATACACAATGAGAAAATGTGAAAAGTGCGGAGCAAACATGAAATCGGATTTGAGACTTAAAGTTAACGGCGGTGGTTATGGGATTGTTGTTCGTGTAGATGAAAAACACAAGGCAACAACTATAGATGATGTTAGAGTTGCGGTCTGCCCAGAATGTGGATATACAGAAATGTATTTATAGCAATCCTCTGAAATAATGCATCTTAATCCAGCCCATCAGAGTGTGAAATCCTGCGTCAGATATCTTTGCCGTGCGTCAGCACGCCTGCAGATATCTTCCTTGTCTTTCGCACTCTGCTGAACTGTCTTAAATGCATTATTTACGAGGATTGCTATAGAAAGAAATTATTTTACAGAATCATTATGCCAGTGTACGTTAAATGTATACTGGCTTTGTAATTATATTTATAAATGTGACATACATCACGGAAAACGATAAACTTTTTCATTATAATACAAAAGGAAAGCAAGACAGGAGTAGTTTATTATCAAGACTGCAAAAGTTATGCCAGTGAGGTTGATACAATGGGACAGATAACAATCAGGGAATTGGGGAATATGGATTTTTTCAGAGAAATACCAAAGGACATTCTGCAGAATCTGCTTAATGAAAGTAAGATTGTTTCTTATAAGAAAAAGGAAGTGATTTTTCATTCACGCAGCAGAACAAAAACAGTGTATTTTGTGTATTCCGGAGAAGTGATGCTTTATAATCTGACAAAGCACGGAAATCGAAAGGTGATTTTTATCCTGGGAAAAGGACGGCTTTTAAATCAGAGTATTGTAAGTAAAAAACCCAATGCACTTTTTTGTGAGGCTGCCTGTCCGGTGCAGATACTGGAAATTGCAGAAGAACCATTCCTTCATCTTATGGAGCAGAGTCATGATCTGACAAGAGCTGTTCTGAGAGAATATGAAAGAAATCTCTGGCGAATGGGCCATCAGTTAAAAAATACGACCGGGAACATGCAGATGGAGCGAAAAATAGCTGCAAAATTGTGGAAGCTGGGTCGTGATTTTGGTGTGAATACGGAAGACGGAGTGATGATAGATATTGATCTTACCATTACCCTGATGGCAGATCTGGTTGGAGCACCAAGGGAAAATGTATCCCGTGCCTGTAAGGTCCTTACAGACAGAGGTCTGATCCATTATGGTAATAAGCGATTTACACTGATAGATTTTGAAGGTCTTGCAGAATTCTATAAAATGTGATTATAAGAAAGGGGTATCTGATGGGAAAACGTTTCAACAGTGATGAGATGCAGAAGGTTTTTGAAATTCTGCAGGAATCCTATGATGTGTATGGACCGAGAATTTACCAGGGAACAGGCTGTTTTTCAGATACAGATGTAATTCGTTATGGACGGTTGGACAGCTGGGAAGAACTTGTCTGGGATCAGAAGTCGGATTACAGTTTTAAAGAAGCATTGTTTCCAATCTCAGAGACGATTCTTTATTTTACAGAGAATGAGATGAAAACAGCAGACGGAGCACCGAGACAGAGATTGATTTTTTTGAAAAGCTGTGATTTTCATGCTCTGAAACGTCTGGATGAGATGTATCTGAAAAACGGTGCAGAGGATTATTATTACAGAAGAATGCGGGAAAATACAGTTTTTGCTGTGATGGGTTGTAAGGAATCCGGCAAAAACTGTTTTTGTGTAAGTATGGGCACAAATCGTTGTGAAGAATATGATATGTATATTTTTCAGGATGAAAAGGGCTGTTATGTGGAACTGAGATGCAGAGAACTGGAAGAATTATTATGGGATTATGGACAGAATGTTCAGGAGGAACCGACTTTTGTGGAAAAGAATGAGGTTCATGTAGAGATTCCGGAGAAACTTCCGGATACAATTCACCAGGATTCCATGTGGCAGGAATATGGCAGCCGCTGTATTGGCTGTGGCCGCTGCAATTTTGTCTGTCCCACATGTACCTGTTTTACTATGCAGGATATTTTTTATAAAGACAATCCAAAGGCTGGAGAGCGCCGTCGTGTATGGGCTTCCTGTCAGGTGAATGGATATTCTGATATTGCCGGAGGGCACAGCTTCCGCCAGAGTCAGGGTGAAAGAATGCGTTTTAAGGTATTACATAAAATTTCAGATTATAAGAAAAGATTTGGATACCATATGTGTGTCGGCTGTGGACGTTGTGAAAATGTGTGTCCGGAGTATATTTCCTATATTGCATGTCTTCAGAAACTGAAAGAAAAGGAGGGAAAATAAGATGGCAAATGAATATATTCCTTTCTTATCTAAGATAAAAGAAATAGTGAAGCATACAGAGACAGAATATACATTCCGCATGACATATGTGGGAGATGTAAGACCAGGGCAGTTTTTTGAAGTTTCTGTTCCTAAATATGGTGAGGCGCCTATTTCTGTCAGTGGTATCGGAGAAGATTATGTTGATCTGACCATACGTAAGGTTGGTAAAGTAACCGGAGAAATTTTTGAACTGAATGAGGGAAGCAGCTTTTTTATGCGTGGTCCTTATGGAAATGGTTTCGAGAAAGAGAATTATCAGGGGAAAGAACTGATCGTGGTAGCCGGTGGAACAGGAGTATCTCCTGTGCGAGGCGTGATCAGTTACTTCGGTGAGCATCAGAATGAAGTAAAAAAATTACATACGATCCTTGGTTTTAAATCTCCGTCAGATATTCTGTTCCGTGAAGATCTGAAGAAATGGGAACAGCAGATGGATCTGATCCTGACGGTGGACTCATCTGATGATGATGCTTATAGGACAGGACTTGTTACAAAATATATTCTGGAGCTTGAACCTGATAATATCCATGAGACTGCAGCTATTGTTGTCGGACCTCCGGTCATGATGAAATTTGCAGTAGCAGAGCTTTTAAAGCTGGGAATGAAGGAAGAACAGATATGGATTTCGCAGGAAAGAAAAATGTGCTGCGGGCTTGGTAAATGCGGGCATTGCCGAATGAATGACACCTATATTTGTCTGGATGGTCCGGTATTCTGCTATTCAGAAGGCAAAAAACTGTTTGATTAGGGAGGAAATCATAATGGATATTAATACAAAGAAACTGAAGAAAAATGCCTTCCGTGTATCAAAGGTTCGTGGGCTTACGGCCTCCAGAGTGCGTGTTCCGGGAGGCTGCTGTAATGCAGATGTCGTGCAGCAGGTGGTGGATATTGCCAGAAAATATGGAAACGGACAGATTCATCTTACCACACGCCAGGGATTTGAAATTGAAGGAATCCATATGGAAGATATGGATAAAGTTAATGAGATGCTCCAGCCGATCATAGATAATCTTCAGATTAATCAAAATGAGACAGGTACCGGGTATCCGGCATCAGGAACCAGAAATGTCTGTGCATGTATCGGAAACAGAGTCTGTCCTTTTGGAAATTATAATACAGCAGCCTTTGCGAAGAGAATTGAAAAGGCGATATTTCCTAATGATCTTCATTTTAAAATTGCACTTACAGGATGTGCCAATGACTGTATCAAGGCGAGAATGCATGATTTTGGAATTATCGGCATGACAGAGCCACAATATGACCCGAATCGTTGTGTTTCCTGTGGTGCCTGTATAAAAGGTTGTGATAAGCTATCTGTGGATGCGCTAAAGATGGAAAACTACAGGATTGTACGCAACGAAGAAAAATGCGTAGGATGTGGCGTCTGCGTGACAAAATGTCCGACCAGAGCATGGACCAGAAGTGAAAAGAAATACTATCGTCTGACACTTATGGGACGAACAGGAAAGAAAAATCCACGTCTGGGAGAAGATTTTCTGATCTGGGCAGACGAAGACACCATCATCAAAGTTATCCTGAATACCTATAAATTTGTGAAGGAATATATTGATCCCAATGCGCCTGGCGGTAAGGAACATGTGGGATACATTATTGACCGAGTGGGTTTTGCAGAATATAAAAAATGGGCATTGGATGGTGTAGAACTTCCACCGGAAACAATCGTAAAAGATAATATTTACTGGAGCGGAATACATTACAGATAATTTCAGGGAAAAGATAATCAGAATCAATAAAGCCGATGCGGGATTTTTGGATCCTGTATCGGCTTTATTGATCTTACAGAAGTTTTGAAAAATTTACTTTTAATGGTTCATCAGTGCTTTGATATTTGGGGCTGTGTGGATTTTTTTCGATACAGCAGGAATAACATAAACAATAGAATTACCGGAAAAATAAGTCCGAATCCCATGCCAATCCTAATATTATTTCCGGCATTCTGGGTGATACGACCAACAATTCCAGGTCCAATGCTGCCACCTAAATCTCCTGCCATGGCAAGAAGAGAAAACATAGCCGTTCCACCTGTTGGAAAAGTTTTTGAGGAAATACTGATTGTTCCAGGCCACATGATTCCAACTGAAAATCCACATGCAATACAACCGATAAGTCCGATAATCGGGCTGGATGACAAAGCGGCAAGTAGATAACAGACAACGCATAATATGCCTGAACCACCCATAAACTTCATTAAATCTAACTGTTCTCCATATTTTCCAAAAATTATACGGCTGATTCCCATTGTTACTGCAAACATACATGGACCTGCTAAATCTCCCAGGGCTTTTGACAATCCCAGTGCAGCTTCTGCATAAGCAGATGCCCATTGAGCCATTGCAAGTTCAGAAGCTCCGGAACAGATCATCAGACATATTGCAACCCAGAAAAATGGTCTGGAAAACAGATTCTTAATTCCCATTCCAGAACCATTGTCAACCAGAGGTTCAATGGGACAGGTCATGAAGTTATAAGTATTAACTGCAGGAATGATTGCCCATATTACGGCGAGCCATTTCCAGTTGTCTATTCCAAATATCAGGAAAAATAAGCTAGAAATCAAAATTGTCCCAACTGCTCCCCAACAGTAAAAGGAATGGAGTAGACTCATAGTTGCTTCTTTGTTTTCGAACGGACAGGCCTCGATAATAGGGCTACAAAGTACTTCTATTAAACCGCTTCCGATGGCATAAACAATAACACTACATATAATTCCAATAAAAGGATCAGGTAAAAAATCAGGTAAAAATGCCAGTCCAAGCAGACCCAGTGCAGCAAATATTTCTGATGCAACAATGCACACACGATATCCGATATGATCTACGAATTTGGCACAGAACAGGTCAACCAGAAGCTGTGTGAAAAAGAAGAAAGTGGATATCAGAGCAATGTTACCGAGAGAAATATGGTAGTCACTGTGAAATTTCAAAAAAAGAAGCGGTGCGAAGTTTGCCGCAATAGCCTGTGTGATAAAGCCCATATAACAGGCGATTTTTGTCCTATGGTAGTCTGTTTTTTTTATAGAATTCCTACATTTAAAAATCATAAGTATACCTCTTTTCTTTTTTTGCTTGATTATATAGCAAATGTTAGATATATATATTGAATTAAATTGTAGAAATACTGTATAATATCGTAAAAAAGAAAGAATGTGATATGAAGATGGATTATAATAAAACATATAATAAGATACTTACAGACGAGGAGTTCATGGAAATTAAACAGCATGGAAGCAGTGATTATCCATTCCAGTATTATTATGATAATCTGGAATTGTTTGATTTTCATTGTATTGAGTGGCACTGGCACAGAGAATTTGAGTTTTTATATGTTGAGTCTGGACAAGTTATATGCGGGATAGGAGAAAAACAGATTATATTGTCAGAAGGAGAAGCAATTTTTATTAATTCTAAAATATTGCACCGCTTTTACGCATCATCAGGCGGTATCATTCCTAACTTTGTATGTATGCCGGAATTTATTGCACCGGAGAACAGTCTGATCTATAAGAAATATATCTTGCCAATCATTTCATCGAATATATATTTTCAGTGTTTTCGGACTGATGAATTATGGCAGACAAAGATCATACAAACTATGATAAAAATAATGGAAATACAGGAGAATGAGAAAATAAGAGAACTTGCTACTTTGGCATTGATGCAGGATTTATGGTTGACTTTTTATGAAAATGTAAAGTTATCTGGTAAAGGAGATGTACAGACAGTGGATGAAGCTGCACAGAAAAGAGTGCAGTTGATCATGCAATATATACATGAAAACTATAATCGCAATTTGTCTCTGGATGAAATTGCTTCACATATAGGAATCAGCAAAAGTACTGCACTTAATTTGTTCCACCGGTTCTTACATACTACACCGGTTAATTATCTGATAGGATATCGACTTCAGGCAGCTTCCTGGTTATTGAAAAATACGAATAAAAAAGTAAAAACGATCGCCTATGAAAGTGGATTTCATAACGTTGATTATTTTTGCAGATTGTTTAAAAAACGTTATCATTTAACTCCATCAGAATATCGTTGCGCATGTTTAAAATTGCTGTCGGTTGATCCGAGTCTTCAGACCTATAAATAAAGCCGATGCGGGATTTTTTAATCCTGTATCGGCTTTGTTAATTTTGCAAAGGCTTTGAAAAATTTATTTTACTGGTTCATCAGTGCTTTGATATCTTCCTCCGGTGTGGTGATAGGTGCAATACCATAATTTTCCACCAGATAGTTCAGAATATTAGGAGACAGGAACGCCGGAAGAGAAGGACCAAGACGGATGTTTTTGATACCCAGGTGTAAAAGTGTCAGCAGGATACAGACTGCCTTCTGTTCATACCAGGAGAGAACGAAGGAAAGCGGAAGCTCATTTACAGAACATCCAAATGCATCCGCAAGTGCCACAGCAACCTGGATTGCACCATAAGCATCATTACACTGTCCCATATCCATCAGTCTTGGCAGACCACCGATTTCTCCCAGATCAAGATCATTGAAACGGAATTTTCCACATGCCAGGGTGAGAATGATACTGTCAGAAGGTGTCTGTTTCACGAATTCCGTATAATAGTTTCGACCTGGTTTGGCACCATCACAGCCGGCAACCAGGAAGAAGTGGCGGATCGCTCCTGATTTTACTGCTTCTACTACAGTATCTGCATGGGACAGAATGGCTGCATGTCCGAAACCGGTTGTCACTTTTGTACCGCCGTTGATACCTGTGCGTGTCTGATCTTCTTTGTAACCACCCAGCTCCAGTGCTTTTTCAATAACCGGCGTGAAATCTTTCTTCTCGTCGATATGAACAGCGCCTGGGAAAGCAACCACTTCTGTTGTAAATACTCTGTCAGCATAACTGCTTTTTGGCGGCATCAGACAGTTGGTGGTGTAAAGGATCGGAGCCGGAAGATGATCAAACTCTTTCTGCTGATTCTGCCATGCAGTTCCGAAATTTCCTTTTAAGTGAGAGAATTTCTTTAAGAGTGGATAGGCATGGGCAGGGAGCATTTCACCGTGGGTATAGATGTTGATTCCTTTTCCTTCTGTCTGTTCAAGTAAAAGCTGCAGATCCTTCAGATCATGACCGGTTACTACAATAAATGGTCCTTTTTCTACGGTAAGTGTAACTGCAGTTGGTTCCGGTGTTCCATAGGTTTTGGTATTTGCCTTGTCAAGAAGTGCCATACATTTCAGATTGATTTCCCCTACTTTCAGTACAGTAGGAAGCAGTGTATCCACACTTTCTTCATAACCAATCTTAAATAATGCTTCGCAGAAGAAACGGTTTACTTCAGCATCTTCATAATTCAGAACATTTGCATGATAAGCATAGGCTGCCATTCCGCGAATCCCGAAAAGAATAAGGGACTTCAGGGAGCGGATATCTTCATCTGCATTCCACAGCTGCTGCATGTCATATTCGTCTGATTTACCGCAAGGTGACTGACATTTATTGCAGTCAGGAACCAGTCTTTCTTTTTCTGCTCTGACTTTTTGTATCATATTTTCGATTGCTGCATCGTCAAAACTCACATTTGTAACGGTAGTAAACAGTCCTTCAATTATGACCTGACTGGTACTTTTGGAAATAGCTGCTGCGCTATCGACAGCCCTTGCCAGACCGATCAACGCACCTGTCAGCTCATCCTGTAATTTGGCAGTGCCTGCCTTTTTTCCGCAGACACCTGCATTTCCTGTGCAGCCGGTGCATCCCACTGTCTGTTCACACTGATAACAAAACATTTTTTTATCCATTGTCGTATCCTCCTTTATTCTATAATATTTCCATCAATACCTATGGTTATAACCTGCCAGGGAATGAATTTTCCACTATTCTGAAGTGCTTTTCTGGTTGCCATCTCAAGTCCGCCACAGCATGGAACTTCCATTCTTACAATTGTCACACTTTGAATATCGTTATTTTGGATTATTGCAGTCAGTTTCTCGCTATAATCCACCTGATCCAATTTAGGACAGCCGATTAATGTTACCTTATTTCGGATAAAATCCTGATGAAAGCCTGCGTAAGCGTAAGCAGTACAATCGGCTGCGATTAAAAGCTTTGCGCCGTTAAAATATGGGGCACTGACAGGTGCCAGCTTAATCTGTACCGGCCAGTTCTGAAGATTGGATACCTGACCTGCGGTTGAAGATGGTTTTTCTGATTTGGGTATTTCTGATCGCTGAATCTGCATGCTTTTAGACCCGGGACAGCCGGCATGAGCAGTTATTGCCTGATTTTTGGCAAATATTTTTTTCTGTGCTTCTTTCACAGCCGCTTCATCATATTCAGGTGCTTCCCGTTCCTCAAAGGAAATGGCACCTGTGGGACACTCCGGGAGGCAATCCCCCAGTCCGTCACAGAAATGTTCTCTCACCAATTCTGCTTTTCCATTAATGATATCAATGGCACCTTCGTGGCAGGCATCTGCACAGGCGCCGCAGCCATTGCATTTTTCTTTATCGATTCGAATAATCTTTCTTATCATTTTACCTCCGTCAATAGATTTAACTTTTGTTTCTGTCAGCATTATAGTATGATAAATACAACTTGTATGTTTGATTTCCAACAAGGAGGAATGATTTTGAAAAAATATTTACCCATTCTAAAAAACAGTCCATTCTTTACAGGCCTTACTGATAACGAGATATTATCTATACTGCATTGTGTAAAAGCAACAGCAGTTTCCCAAAAACGAGATTCTTATATTTTCAGAGCAGGAGATTCTACTGAGGTAATGGGACTTGTGGTGTCTGGCTGTGTTCTTGTTATTCAGGAAGACCTTTGGGGGCATCGGAATATTCTGTCGAAATGTCATACCGGTGATTTCTTTGGTGAGCCATATGCAGCAAGCCCGGGTGCTGTTCTGAATGTCAGTGTGGTGGCAGATACGGATTGTGAGATTATTCTGCTAAATGTCCAAAGGCTTCTGATTTCCTGCCCGACTGCATGCGAACACCATCAGAAGCTGATCCGCAACCTGGTCAGCGTTCTGGCAAATAAGATATTGATCCTGAACGACAAAATCACACATGTGGGCAAGCGAACGACAAGGGACAAACTATTGTCCTATCTGTCGGCAGAGTCTATCAGACATTCGTCGTTATCCTTTGATATTCACTTTGACCGGCAGCAGCTGGCAGATTATCTGTGCATTGACCGTGCGGCAATGTCTACAGAGATATCAAAGTTACAGAAAGAAGGATTTATAAAAACAAATAGAAATCATTTTGAATTGAAGTTGCAATGAAGTTGCTGTCTGTGATATTATGAAAGTGATATAAGCGAAAATGACTTTTGCAGAAACGAAAGTATCTTTAAATTTTATTTACAAATATACTTCCTCTATTGGTTTAAAGGTAAGTTTTACGGATACGGAGCGGTATAAGTACAAATGAGCAGGAAACAGTAATGTCAATGCTGTATGGACTTCAGAAGTAGGAGAACAGTTCGAACATATGTATCGGCTGTTCTTTTTTTGTTTTCAGGCATTAACGCGGTGGTACTTTCTATATAAGTGTTGGGAGATTATATGAAAAAGTTTAAGGCAAACGATAATAAGAATGAAGAACATGAGATTAACTACAGGCAATTTAACAAAAAGTTGGAACTGCTGAATCAGATTCTGTCTCTGATATCAGACATCAATCAGGCGTCGGATGAGAAAGAAGTGAAGGACTGTATTCCTGCATTGCTTCAATACACTGGTGAATATACAGATGCAGACAGAGTATATATTTTTGAACTGCTGTCTGAAAAGCAGGATTATTATAGCAATACCTTCGAATGGTGCAGAGAAGGAATCATCCCACAGATTGACAATCTGATTCGTATTTCTGCCGATAGTATGCCGGTGTGGCATAAGAAATTTCTTTGTGGAGAAACCATAATTATTCATGAACTGGAGAAAATACGCGAAACCATGCCTTCGGAATATGACATCCTAAAGGTTCAGGACATTCATTCTCTGCTGGTTTTACCTTTGTTTGCAAATACGCAGTTGAGCGGTTTTATCGGTCTGGATAATCCGGATCTGGTTAATCCCGGCGTTTCCATATCGCTTCTTTCCAATGCAGGCGGACATCTTGCCAGTACACTGAATAATCTGCGCATGTTCAGGATGCTTGAGGAAAAACAGAAAACACTGGAGAGCAATCTGGAGGAACTTCAGAAGGAGAAGCATATCCTGGAAGCTCTCTGCGTAGATTATACCTCATTTTATTTATGTGATCTGGCAAATGATACTATGGAAACGATCAAACAGAGCGTACATTCCAATTGGGCAGAGATTGATGGGATGACGGAGCTGAAATCCGGCTATACCTCCAGAATCAGATATTATTATGACCATTATGTGATCCGGGAATCAGCACCGGATTTTCTCCAGAAGATGGAACGTCACGCTCTCATAGAGTATCTGCGGAATCACAAACGTTTTGCGTATCGTTATCAGTCAGTGAAAAACCATGCCGGACATGAGTATTTTGAATTACAGGTGATCCGTCTGGAGACAGGAAACAGGGATGATTATAAGATCATTATGGGATTTCGCTATATTGATGATATTGTGCAGGAGGATATGAAAAAGAAGCAGCAGATGGAAGAGACTATGGCTGATCTGAAAATGAATAATGAGATCATTTCTGCAATCAGCAAAATGTATTGGATCATCTACCGGATGGATCTGCTCCATGATACCTACGAGGAGATTTCCAGCAAGGAATCCATGCACTGTCTGACTGGCAGAAGTGGAAAAATTTCTGTTCAGTTTACAAAAGCCAGAGAGAAAATCGTAGCTCCCGAATTTCAGGAAAGAATGAGAGAATTCCTGGATGCTTCCACGCTGGCAGAGCGTCTGAAGAACAGAGAGGAGGTTTCCACAGAATACAGAGCCATAACCGGAGTCTGGCATCAGGCCAGATTTATTGTGAAGCTTCGAAACGAAGCAGGGGAGGTAACCAATGTTCTCTATGTGACGAGAGATATTAATGACCAGAAAATATCTGAGCTGGAAAGCCGGGAAGAACTGAGAAGAACCGCTCAGGAGGCGGAGAAAGCCAATCTGGCAAAGACAGATTTCCTGAGGAGAATGAGTCATGATATCCGTACACCGATCAATGGAATTCAGGGCTGTGTGAATATTGCAGACCGTTATCCGGATGATATGAAGCTTCAGCAGGAAGCACGTACCAGAATCAGGACTGCTTCCGGTTATCTTTTAAACCTTGTCAATGATGTGCTGGACATGAATAAGCTGGAATCCGGCAATATACAGCTTGAGAGGAAGCACTTTAATCTGCTGGAACTTTTGCATAATACGAATGAAATCACCAGGATGCAGGCAAATGAAGCTGGTGTCAATTATTATGTAGAAGATGGAGAAATCATCCATACACAGCTGATAGGAAGTCCGGTACATTTCCAGCAGACATTGATGAATATCGGCAGCAATGCAGTAAAATATAATCATGATGGCGGTTCTGTGACAGTTACCTGTCGTGAGGTTTCCTATACGGATACCATTGCGGAATATGAACTGACCTGTACAGATACCGGGATCGGCATGAGTGAGGAATTTCAGAAAAGGGCATTTGAGCCTTTTGCCCAGGAAGGGCAGTCAGCCAGAACAAAATATGCAGGTACCGGTCTGGGACTTGCCATTGCCAGAAAACTGACAGAACTGCAGGGAGGAACTCTTTTCTTTGATAGCATACAGGGAAAAGGAACCAAATTTATTCTCCATATTTCTTTTGAAATCTCTGCAGAGGAACAGGAAAAGAAATCTCATATGTATCAGAACTGTTCAGTAGAGGGGATTCAGGTTCTGCTGGTGGAAGATAATGAGCTGAATATGGAAATTGCTGAGTTTCTGCTGAAAGAAGAAAAAATGATAGTGACAAAGGCATGGAATGGACGGGAAGCCGTAGAAATCTTTGAGAATTCAGAGCCCGGATACTTTGATGTGATTCTGATGGATCTGATGATGCCACAAATGGGAGGTCTGGAAGCTACCCGCAGAATCAGAAAAATGGATCGAGAGGATGCGAAATCTATCCCCATTTTTGCTATGACAGCCAATGCCTTTCTGGATGATATTGCACAGAGTAAAGCAGCAGGAATGAACGAACATTTTTCAAAACCCCTTCAAATGGAGAAAGTGATAGATACCATTCGATTTTATTGCACAGCCCGATGAAAAACAGTTGGAAGAAAACATAACGAGGAAAATTCAATGAAAATAAATAGTACAGCTGCTAAACATATTAAAAAATACTGCTATATTATAGGACTTCTCTCTTTCCTGATCGCATTTTTTGCGTGTAGTCAGATGCTCCGATATCAGGAAAAGGAAAAAAAAGCATCGGGAACTTATATGGCACAAAGCACGATAAGGAGAGTCAAGGCAAAGCTGGAAAATTATATAATGATTTCTGATTTTCTGGGAAATTATATCATTGATGGATCGGATATGGATGAAAACACTTTTTCAGAACTGGCAGAAAAGATTCCTAATGAGGAAGGTGTGGTAAAGGCGTTTGAGCTGGCACCGGAAGGGATCATAACCGAAATCTATCCTATGCAGGGAAATTCAGAGGCTCTTGGACTGGATGTTCTGAGGGAACACGAACGGAAAAAAGATGCAGTTCTGGCTAAGGAAACCGGGGAATATACACTTGGCGGTCCCTATCAGTTAAAGCAGGGAGGAACCGGAGCATTACTTTTTAAAACGGTTTATCGAACCGATGATTTCGGAGAGAGTAGTTTCTGGGGATTTGTACTCCAGGTAATTGACTGGGATCGTTTCATGAGTGATATAAATCTGAAATCTTTAAGTGAGGCAGATTTCAGTTATAAGATCTGGTCTTATGACAGAAGCAGTGGAGATAAGGTTATTCTTGCCCAGAGTCAGGATGATATGCCGGAAAACAGCCTGACGATAGAATGTGAGATCCCGAATAACACATGGTATTTTGATATTGTGCCTTCCAATGGGTGGACTCCGGTTTCTCAATGGATTCTTTCCATAATTGCTTCGTATATATTCTCGTTGCTGATCGCTATGGTTTTTTATCAGATATCCAGCAAAAAACACAGAGAAAAACAATATGCTGCTGAGCTTGAGAAAGCGGCAGAACTGGCGAAAAGTGCCAATGAAGCAAAAACACGATTTCTGTTTAATATGAGCCATGATATCCGGACGCCAATGAATGCGATCATAGGTTTTTCCGGATTACTGGAAAAGAACCTTCAAAACGAGGAAAAGGCAAAAGAATATCTGGGAAAGATCTGTTCTTCCGGAAATCTGCTGATGACGATTATTAACCAGATCCTGGAGATAGCCCGTATTGAAAGCGGCACTACAGCTCTGCAGCTGAAAGCAGAGGATATAAACACATTATTTCATACGGTAAACACAGTATTTGAGGAAGATGTAAGGAAGAAGAACCTGCAGTATTCGGTAGATTTGGATGTATATCATACCTTTATCCTTTGTGACAGGGTGAAACTTCAGGAGATAATGCTGAACATCATCAGCAATGCGATAAAGTATACGTCAGATGGGCATGGGGTTCATGTAAAGATATATGAGAAGGATTCAGAGGATCCCCGGAAAGCCCGGCTCATTTTTACCTGTGAAGATACAGGCATTGGCATGAGCGAGGAATATCTTCCACATATCTTTGAAGAATTTTCCAGAGAGCATACAACCACAGAGAACAAGGTCGCTGGTACAGGACTGGGTCTTTCTATTGTAAAATCCATGATTGAATTGATGGGAGGAAGTATCCGGGTAGAAAGCACGCAGGGTGCCGGAACAAAATTCACTGTAGATATTTCTTTTGACATAGCAGCAGAGGAGGATGTATATGGAAATCAGATACCTGAACGGCCAGATACATTAGCGAGGATGGAAGGAAAACGTATTCTTCTTGCTGAAGACAATGATCTGAATGCAGAGATAGCGATAGAACTGCTTGCAGAACAAAAGATTATTGCAGACCGTGCAATAGATGGAGCTGATTGTCTGGATAAGCTGGAGAAAGCAGCTCCCGAATATTATAATATGATTCTTATGGACATTCAGATGCCGGTGATGGATGGATATGATGCTACAGTCAGGATCCGCAGAATGAAAGATGAGAAGAAAGCTTCCATACCCATTATTGCAATGACAGCAAACGCCTTTGCAGAGGACAGACAGAAGGCAATATCAGTTGGAATGAATGATCATGTAGCAAAACCAATTGATATGAAGGTACTTTTACCAGTGATAGCAAAATATATCAGATAGAATAAATCCGCGGATATGATTGTATAAGTTGATCATATCCGCGGATTTTTTGTCAAAATCTATGAGTTTATATAGTATTAAAAACTATATAAACTGGTTTCTCTTGACAAGAATAAATATTGTGATATACTTTGAATATCAAAATATTTAAAATACAAACAAAATAACAGGAGAAGAATCACAATGAAGAATTTCAAAATAGGAGATAAAATCACAAGAGTTCCATTGATCCAGGGGGGAATGGGAGTTGGGATCAGTCTTGGCAGACTTGCAGGTTCTGTTGCGAAAGCAGGAGGAGTTGGTATTATTTCCACTGCACAGATCGGCTACAGGGAAGAAGATTTCGACAGAAATCCGGCAGCAGCCAACGAACGTGCCATTGCCGGTGAAATGAAAAAAGCCCGTGAGATTTCAGGAGATGGAATTATAGGATACAATATTATGGTTGCACTGAAAGAATATGCATCTCACGTAAAGGCTGCAGTAAAAGCTGGCGCAGACATCATTATTTCCGGTGCCGGACTTCCTACAGAGCTTCCGGAACTGGTAAAAGGAAGTCTGACAAAGATTGCACCTATCGTATCTACAGATAAATCCGCAAAAGTAATCCTGAAATACTGGGACAGAAAATACAAAAGAACTGCAGATCTGGTAGTGATCGAAGGTCCTCAGGCAGGCGGACACCTTGGCTTTCATAAAGAAGAACTGGAGAAATACACTGAAGAATCCTACAGTGACGAAATAAAGAAAATCATCACAACAGTAAAAAGTTACGCAGAGAAATATGGGACAGAAATTCCAGTGATCGTAGCAGGTGGTATCTATAACAGAGAAGATGTCCAAAAAGTGGATAATCTGGGTGCTGACGGCATTCAGGTAGCTACCCGTTTTATTACAACGGAAGAATGTGACGCAGACATCCGCTACAAAGAAGCTCATTTAAAAGCAAAAGAATCCGACATTGCCATTGTAAAAAGCCCTGTTGGAATGCCAGGTCGTGCCATTATGAACAAATTCATGACCCGTGTCATGAACGGCGAACAGATTCCACACAGTCCCTGTCATGGATGTCTTGTAAAATGCAGCCCCAAAGAAATACCTTACTGTATTACTGACGGACTGATCAATGCAGTAAAAGGGAATGTAGATGAGGGACTTCTCTTCTGTGGTGCAAAAGCATGGAAAGCAGAGCGTTTACAGACAGTACAGGAAGTGATTAATGACTTGTTTTGATATAGAAATGCATTATTTAAGGGGTGAACGTTTTACAATGTTCGCCCCTTATTATGGATTGGTACAGTATTTAATTCTGAATTTCTGCCAGTGCCTTTTTAAACTGAAATGTAAATAAAACAGAGGTAAAGATCACAGCAGTAATATCTGCAATGGGTTCTGCCATATATACGCCTGTTGTTGAATCAGATATCATATGAGGCATAATATAGATCAGCGGGATCAGCAGTACAAACTTACGGACAACAGCAACAATAATAGAGTTTACTGCCTTTCCAAGGGAGGTAAAGGTCATCTGACAGGCAATCTGGATACCGAAGAGGAACAGACCACCCAGATAGATTTTCAGCATTGGTGCAGTAAATTCGATAAGACTTGTATCTGCCGTAAAAATGCTTACAAATACTCTGGGAACAAGCTGTACAGCAGCCCAGAGGAGTACAGAATATGACAGACAGGTGATCAGAAGCAAACGAAAAGTTTTCTTTACTCTGTCTGCATTTTTGGCACCGTAATTATAACTGGAAATTGGCTGTGCTCCCTGCGCAATTCCCTGAAGAGGAAGCATGGCAAACTGCATAACACTGGTCAGGATGGTCATGGCTCCCACTGCAATATCACCGCCGTACCGAAGCAGGGATGAATTAAAGCAGACAGTTACAATACTTTCACTTGACTGCATGATAAAAGCAGCAAGTCCCAGTGCGATACAGGGAAGAACAACCTTTGCCTCCAGATGGAGATGCTTTTTTCTGAGGTGAAGCTGTGTCTTTTTGCCGCAGAGGAATAAAACTACCCAGAGTGTGGAAATCGCCTGTGAGATAACAGTTGCCAGTGCAGCACCGCGTACTCCCATATGAAAAACAAAGATAAATACAGGGTCTAAAACAATATTGCAGACAGCACCGATCAGGACGGAAACCATGGAAAATGTGGTAAATCCCTGTGCAGTGATGAATGCATTCATACCAAGGGTTAATTGTACGAACAAGGTACCGAAAGCGTAAATATGCATATAATCTGTTGCATAACTGATGGTGTTTTCACTGGCGCCAAAAGCCAGTAATAAATCTCTGCCCCAGATCAATAAAATGGCAGTGAGGATAACAGAGATAATAATCTGAAGAATAAAACAGTTGCCTAATATATTCTCAGCAGATTTATTATCCTGTTTTCCCATGTAAATAGAAGCCCTTGGTGCGCCGCCGGAACTGACCAGTGCCGCAAATGCGGAGACGATCATGATGATGGGCATACAGACTCCCACACCGGTAAGTGCCAGGCTGCCTTCCCCCGGGATGTGGCCGATGTAAATACGGTCTACAATGTTATAAAGCATGTTGATGAGCTGGGCGATCACTGTTGGAATGGATAGCTTTAAAAGAAGCTTTCCAACAGGTTCTGTGCCCAGAAAATTTTTGTTATCCTGCATGGATGATAACCTCTTTCTTAAAAATATTTTTGAATGAATAATATTTAATGATACGATATAAAGAAAGGAAAGTCAACTCAGGATAGAGAATTTTGGCAACGTTACTGAGAACGGAGTGAACAGTAACAGTTCCGGGACATCTGGCAGATACAGATACCCGGAACTTTTTGGATTAAGATGCGTTATTTTAGAGGATTACTATAAATCAGGCAGCGAAGCGTATAGTTTTATCTGCCTGATATGTCAGAAAATGTCCGGATGAGATCAGATTGTAATTACATACGCCCTGTTTCCTCTATAATAGGGACGTCCGTCTACACCGCTGAGGTCATAACTCATACGGTAATATCTTTCGATATGTCCTGTGCCTTTTGCCCAGTTCGGATCGCAGACTTCTCCTTTGATCTCAGCCCATCCATGACCGCCTGATGAGATAACCTTGGCTTCAAATCCGACTGCGTTAGCCAGGTAAGCAAATGCAGATGCAAAAGCGAAACAGTCGCCATGCCCCCGGTAGAACATATCCTCCGCATAGCTGACATCCCAGTTTGAGTAATAGTAACGGAAATCGTAGTCATTGCCGGTGCCACCGTATCCGTAGCTGACTGCCTTCAGATAACATCTCCATAATTTCTCTGGTTTGGACATATTTCTTTTGGTCACACGACGCATGACCTGGTTAGCTGTGACCATAAGGTTCAGTTTTCTTTTTTCTTCACTGTTATAGCGTGCTTTTCCACTTTTGGTAAGATAAATGCCATTTACACGCCGGGAAGTTACCATGGAGGCATAACAGCCGTTGCGGATCTGGAAGAAATAATAATCTCCCTTGATCTTCTGCCAGCCGTTTTGCTGGATTCCCTTTTCATTAAAATAATATTTCTTTCCGCGGATCGTGACAAGTCCCTTTACAGTATGTCCGTTTTCATCATAGTAATAAATGTTTCCGCTGGGTTTGTGGTCAAATTTGTTACGTTTTTTTGATGCTGCGGATACTGAAGCTGAAAATAAAAAAGAGCAACAGATAGCAATAAGAATTGCTGAGATAGAAAATACTTTTAATTTTTTCATAGAGCACCTCCGTTCTTTATGAGCAGATACTTATTTCTGATAAATAATGTACAATGAAGAAATTATCTGCTCTAATCATAAGATATATTTTATTATATAAGACAATTTAACTGTGCGCAATATTAAATTAAGGAGAAAAAGCGTTACTGTTCACACACCACTATCCCGAGACATACAAGCCAAAATTCCATTGCCG
>OLRM01000179.1_pt1 | contig 72686 bp, 78 predicted proteins | sample 1643211 | NCBI WGS metagenome assembly OLRM01 (sample SAMEA3136690, study PRJEB25190) | human gut metagenome | biome: human gut; feature: human-associated habitat; material: faeces | place: Austria | collected 2013
AATAGACCCTTATAGGGTCAAAGCAAACCACCGGCTAAGCCGGTGGTCGTGATTTTTATACGGCAATATTATGCACATGTAATGGTAAACGGTCACATTGTAGCAACAGGAGATGGTTCTATGGTTGACAGAATCAATAAAGAAGGTTATGAAAGCTTTGTAGCAGAACCCTGAAAAGAGGTGGACAGACATTGAAAGAAAAGACATATGTAGAAGAAATAGACCGAAGCATGTATGATTTCCGAAACGAGGAAAAAGATGCATATAAAGTAAAAAAAGGACTTCAGAGATGCAACGGTAGGTTGTGTTTCTGGCTTTTTTTGTTTATATGTTATACAGTATACGATTTCTTGATTTATAAGAACAGGATTGAGATGTTTATAATTTGAAAAAAAATGTTAAAAAATAAACAAATAATACATGGAAAATATTGGCACAATAGCAGACATATGATAGAAAAATAGCGGATATATGATAATAATATAGATCAAATGACAAAAAATATCAAATATTAAAATAATTCAAAATACTATTGCGTTATAAAATTAACAATGATATAATGCGAACTGACAGAAGAGGTGAGTGACTTCTGCAGCAGCATGTAAACTGGCATAATTTCAAAGGAGAGAGCAGCAATGGCAAGATTTACATTACCAAGAGACATTTATCATGGAAAAGGATGTCTGGCAGAACTGAAAAATTTAAAAGGAAAGAAGGCAGTCCTTGTTGTTGGCGGTGGTTCCATGAAACGTCAGGGATTTCTGGATAAAGCAGTCAACTATTTAAGAGAAGGCGGAATGGAAGTTCAGCTGATTGAAGGCGTTGAACCAGATCCGTCAGTAGAAACGGTTATGAAAGGTGCAAAAGTGATGCAGGAATTTCAGCCGGACTGGATCGTTGCTATGGGCGGTGGATCACCAATTGATGCAGCGAAAGCAATGTGGACATTTTATGAATATCCGGATACAAAATTTGAAGATCTTATTACACCTTTTGGATTCCCGGAATTAAGACAGAAAGCCAGATTTGCGGCAATTCCATCCACATCAGGAACAGCTACGGAAGTTACAGCTTTCTCTGTAATTACTGATTATAATACAGGAATTAAATATCCTCTGGCAGATTTTAATATCACACCAGATGTGGCAATCGTTGATCCGGAACTGGTAGAAGGACTTCCGGTTAAACAGGTAGCGTATACCGGAATGGATGCATTAACACATGCAATTGAAGCATATGTTTCTACTTTACACTGTCCATATACAGATCCGCTTGCATTGCAGGCAATCGAGATGGTGCTGACATATCTTCCGGCATCTTATAATAAAAATATGGAGGCACGTGAGCAGATGCACTATGCACAGTGTCTGGCAGGAATGGCATTTTCCAATGCACTGCTTGGTATTGTTCATTCAATGGCTCATAAAACAGGAGCTGCATTTTCTACAGGTCATATTCCACATGGATGTGCAAATGCAATCTATCTTCCATATGTAATTAAATATAATGCGAAAGATCCTGTAGCGGCAGAGCGTTATGCAGAAATCGCAAGAAGAATGGGACTGGAAGGAACATGCCAGAAGGCATTGATCAACAGTCTCTGTGAAAAAATTGATGAATTCAATGTAAGATTAAATATTCCAAAAACATTAAAAGATTTTGGAATTCAGGAAGATGAGTTTAAGGAAAAAGTTGCAAAGATTGCAGAACTTGCAGTAGGTGATGCATGCACCGGCTCAAATCCAAGAGCAATCGATCCGGCAAATATGGAAAAACTCCTGACATGCACGTATTATGGAACAGAAGTTGATTTCTGATAAAGGATTAAATAAATAATCGTGGTTAAATCGGAACCGAAATAGAGGTTAGTCAAAAAGAAACATATGTATTTTCTTTTCCCCTTGCTTTAATTATAAAAAGCAAGGGGAATTTTTATACCTTGCCTCAGAATAAGAATGTGTTATATAATAATACGAATATATCATAAGAAAATTAACAGGAGGGCCTTTGATATGGATATTTCTGAATTTATAGAAGTAGCAAAGAATCTTAACGTTCTTGGAATTAAAATTACAAAAGACGGAGAACTGGCAGCAGAGTGGCACAGTGAGCCTGAATGTAGGAGAAATATCTACTCTGCGACGAAAAGCTTTACATCCTGTGCAGTTGGTTTTGCTGTTCAAGAAGGTTTGATTGATCTGAATGAAAAGCTTACAGAAGCATTTTCAGGAGATATGCCGGAGAATATTGATGATAACCTGAAATCTGCAACAGTCCGGGATTTACTGACCATGTGCCTGGGACAGGAAAAAGGAAATCTTATGGGAGAGCAACGCCCGTTATATAAGGAAGATGACTGGGTAAAGATGTCTCTGGCTGTTCCTTTTAAATATAGACCGGGAACACATTTTGTATATAATAATGTTGGTCCGTATCTGGCTGGAATCCTTGTACAAAGACGGTCCGGATGTGATCTTGTTTCCTATCTCACACCCAGATTGTTTTCTCATCTTGGGATAAAACGCCCGACATGGGAAACAGATCCTCTTGGTAACAGCTTTGGAGCAGGTGGATTATTCCTTACCCTTTCTGAACTTCACAAATTTGGTCTTTTCTATCTTAATGAAGGCAGATGGAATGGCAGACAGATACTGTCCAAACAGTGGATAAAAGAAAGCACAAAAGCTGCTGATGTGGATCATTATGGATATCTGTTCTGGCGCGGAGAATACAATTCATACAGAGCAGATGGAAAGTATTGCCAGATTTCCATGGTTCTTCCGGATAAAAATGCAGTTGTCACATTTGTATCGGAATGCCGCAGAGGAAAAGAACTTATGTGCGCAGTTTATGATCTTATTTGCACAAAATTATAAGGGGAGAAATGTGGTCGGCTCTTCTTATATGGGTATTCTCCAGTTAAAATCTCCATTGGTCTCCTTCCTACTAGAAAATGGTATAAGAAAAGCACCTTCTCCAGAAAAGCATTTCCAGAAAAGCACATGATTTCTCTTGAATTTCTGAAATGACCTGTATTATAATAAAATGATTAACGGCATATACCACAGCCGGTACCGCAGTGACCAAATGCCGTTTTCGGGGTAAAAACAGGTTCAAAAATGAGCCTTGTTTTTCCCACTTATTCAGAAAAAAAGACGCTATCCAAATCTAAACAGAAAAAGTTTTGTATTTGGTAAATAGCGACAAAATGCGAAAGGAAAAGAATGAGAAAATTAGCATTAAGTGATGAAATATTAATGCAGGTTGACAAAGCTGCCCGTTATATTGGCGGAGAAGTCAATTCTGTAATGAAAGATAAAAATAAAGTTGACATCCGTTTTGCCATGTGCTTTCCGGATGTCTATGAGATCGGCATGTCCAATCTGGGCATGATGATCCTCTACAACATGTTCAATGAACGTGAAGATGTCTGGTGTGAACGTGTCTTTTCTCCGTGGATGGATCTGGATAAGATCATGCGTGAGGAACATATTCCTCTCTTTGCCCTGGAATCCCAGGAGCCTGTAAAGGAGTTTGATTTCCTTGGTATTACTCTTGGATATGAGATGTGTTATACCAATGTACTTCAGATCCTGGATCTGAGCCATATTTCACTTCTGGCAAAAGATCGAAAAGAAGATGACCCTATCGTGATCGGCGGTGGTGCATGTGCATACAATCCTGAACCGATTGCTGAATTTTTTGATATGTTTTATATTGGTGAGGGTGAGACTGTCTATGATGCTCTGTTTGATGTATATAAGGCAACCAAGGCAGCAGGCGGATCAAGAAAAGATTTCCTTTTTGCAGCATCCAAAATCCCCGGGATCTATGTTCCTTCTTTATATAATGTATCATACAAAGAAGATGGGACAATTGCCTCCTTTACACCAGTTAAAGAAGGGATACCTGAGAAAGTCTGTAAACAGCTGATCACTGATATTACAAAGGATTACCGTGCAATCAAAGCTCCTGTTGTACCTTTTATCAAAGCTACTCAGGATCGTGTTACCCTGGAGATCCAGCGTGGATGTATCCGCGGATGCCGCTTTTGTCAAGCAGGTATGATCTACCGTCCTACAAGAGAGCGTGATGTAGAGGAATTAAAGGCAAGTGCAAGGGAAATGCTTCAGAATACAGGACATGAGGAAATTTCTTTAAGTTCTCTAAGCTCCAGTGATTACTCTGAACTGAAAGAGCTGGTCAACTTCCTGATTGAAGAATTCCATGGCAATGCCGTCAATATCTCTCTGCCATCCCTTCGTATTGATGCCTTTGCGCTGGATGTTATGAGCAAGGTACAGGATGTAAAGAAGAGCAGCCTTACTTTCGCACCGGAAGCCGGTTCCCAGCGTCTGCGTAATGTTATCAATAAAGGTCTGACAGAAGAAATGATTCTTCATGGTGCAGGTGAGGCATTTAAGGGCGGATGGAATCAGGTAAAGCTTTACTTTATGCTTGGTCTTCCTACAGAAACTGAGGAGGACATGAAGGGCATTGCTCATCTTGCACAGAAGATCGCAGAAACCTATTACGAAGAAGTTCCAAAGGAGCAGCGAAAAGGTAAGGTTCAGGTAAATGTAAGTACTTCATTCTTTGTACCAAAGCCATTCACTCCATTCCAGTGGGCAGGCATGTACAGAGAAGAAGATTTCGTGGAAAAAGCAAAGGTCGTAAAAAGTGAGATCCGTGCACAGGTAAACCAGAGAAGTATCCGCTACAGCTGGCATGAGCCGGATGTCACGATCCTTGAAGGCTTCCTCGCCAGAGGTGACCGCCGTTGTGCGCAGGTCATTCTGAAAGCATACGAAAAAGGTGCAATCTATGATGCCTGGTCAGAGAGTTTTGATTATAACATATGGAAAGAAGCTTTTGCAGAAACCAATACAGACATTGATTTCTATACACTCCGCGAACGTTCTACAGACGAGATCCTTCCATGGGATTTCATTGATGCAGGAGTGACCAAAAAGTTCCTGATCCACGAATGGGAACAGGCAAAGAAAGAAACCGTAACACCCAACTGCCGTCAGAAATGTTCAGGTTGCGGTGCTATGCGTTATGGCGGAGGTGTATGTTATGAAGGTAAGAATTAAATTCAGCAAAGAGGGTCCTGTTAAATTTGTTGGACATCTGGATAGCATGCGTTATTTCCAGAAAGCCATCCGCAGGGCAAATCTTCCTGTTGCTTTTTCAGGTGGTTTCAGTCCTCACATGATCATGTCTTTTGCAGCACCACTTGGTGTTGGTACTGAGAGTCTGGGTGAATACTTTGATCTGGAGCTGGCAGAGACAGTTCCTACCTCAGAGATCACAAGACGTCTGGATGCAGTGATGGTAGAAGGGGTACATGTACTGAGTACTCGTCAGGTTGAGGATGGAAAAGCGGGTAAGGCAATGTCACTGGTGGCAGCAGCCGATTATTATGTGGAATTTCGTCCTGGAAAAGAGCCTGAGATTTCCTGGAAAGATAAGATCAGTGATTTTCTGGCGCAGCCGGAGATCAAAGTAATGAAAAAGACCAAACGAAGCGAAAAGGAAATTGATATTCGCCCGTTTATCTATAAGATGGAACTTCAGGGAGACAAGATCTTTATGATGCTTGCTTCCGCAAGTGCCAATTACACAAAACCGGAACTGGTAACAGATACATTCTTTTCATGGCTTGGCATAGAACTTCCGGAATTTGCTTATTCCATCAAACGTCTGGAAGTATACGCAGATAAAGGAACAGAGGAAGAACATAAATTTGTAACTCTGGAAGCACTGGGTGAAGAAGTTGAGTAAACTGATTATTACCCAAATGAATATCCGGCAGATTCCATGCTATGTATGTGCGTATGAAGAAGACGGTAAAGTAATGGAACTGCGCTTCGAACCTGTTGGGGAGAAATCTTCTCTTGGAAATATTTATGTTGGACAGATAGAGAATATAGCTGCCAATATCGGTGCTGCATTCGTACAGATTTCTGCCGGGGAAAAATGCTACCTGCAGCTTTCCGATGCTCCAAATGCGATTTATGCTTCTGTAAAAAAAGGTGACCGCCCATTAAAGGCAGGAGATGAAATCCTTGTGCAGATCAGCCGGGAAGCAATGAAGGGAAAACTACCGGCTGTAACCACGAATCTGAATTTTACAGGCAAATATCTGGTTCTTACAACCGGCGATAAGAAATTTGGTCTGTCTTCCAAACTTTCCAATGATGACAGAAGCCGTATCAGTAAGTGGATGGAAGCAGAAGTTAACCGTCCGGATAAAGAGTTTGGTATCATCGTTCGTACAAATGCAGCAGATGCATCAAAAGAAGAAATACTGAAAGAACTGGAATACCTGAAGGGCCTGTATCATAAGGCTGCTGTAGACGGAAGATCCCGTACCTGTTTCAGCTGCGTATATAGAACAGAGCCTTTTTATATCTCTGCAGTCCGCGACGCCAACAGCCGGAACCTGGAAGAGATCATAACAGATATCCCTGAGATATCCCGACAGATTTCTGACTATCTTAACAGTAACAGCCCGGAGGAAAAAGAGAAGCTGCGGTTTTATGATGATAAACTTCTCCCTCTTTACAAACTTTATCGCCTGGAAACTGCCTTAGAAGAAATCCAGCATGAGAAAGTCTGGCTGAACAGTGGTGGATTTCTGGTAATCCAGCAGACAGAAGCCTTCGTATCCATTGATGTAAACAGCGGAAAGTTTACAGGCAAAAAGAAAATGCAGGAAACTTACCGAAAAATCAATTTGGAGGCAGCAAAGGAAATTGCCAGACAGTTACGTCTCAGAAACCTGTCCGGAATTATTCTGATTGATTTTATTAATATGGAAAATCAGGATCATCAGGACGAACTGTTCCATGTCCTGCAGAAATATCTGCGCAAAGATCCGGTAAAGGCAAAAGCAGTGGACATCACTCCACTGCATATCCTGGAACTTACCAGAAAGAAAGTGCGAAAACCTGTGATTGAGGAAATTAGAGAATTATAGTTTGCCATAAAATAATTATGTAAATCAAACAAGCATCTGCAATTCTCATCGATATTTTTCCGTAACTGAATAACTGCTCTGCAGTTTGTATTTTATCACAGATCCTGACGGATACCGGATTGAAATTGTACCTGTAAAATAAAAGAAAAAAATTCAAAGAAATTGAAAAAAACTTATTGACAAATCGAATTTTGTCCGCTATTATAAATGAGATGCCGCACAGAGAGGTACAAGCACCGAAAGGTCACCATATCTGGCGAGTAAAGATTATAGGAGGTGCCACAGATGTACGCAATTATTGCAACAGGTGGTAAACAGTACAAAGTTGCTGAAGGCGACGTAATCAGAGTTGAGAAACTCGGTGTTGAAGCTGGTGAAACTGTTACTTTTGATAATGTTATTGCAGTAAGCAATGACGGATTAAAAGCTGGTGAAGATGTGAAAGATGCCAGTGTTACCGCTACTGTAGTTGAGAACGGTAAAGCAAAAAAAGTTATCGTTTACAAATACAAGAGAAAAACTGGATATCACAAGAAAAACGGTCACAGACAGCAGTACACTAAAGTAAAAATCGAAAAGATTAACGGTTAATCTGGTGTCATTATGATTACAATTACAGTTAAGAAGAGAAATGGAAATTATCTGGAATTTGTTTCGAAAGGTCACGCCGGATATGCAGAGGAAGGACAGGATATTGTCTGTGCTGCTGTCTCTGTACTGGTGATCAATACTGTAAATTCTCTTGAGACATTTACAGATGATCAGTTCGAAGTGCAGGAAGATGACGGCTATGTATCTTTTCATTTTACGGCTCCGGTTACTGAGAGGGGAATCCTTCTCATGGATTCGCTGATTCTCGGATTAACAGAAATTGAACATAGTTATAACAATCGATATTTGACAGTAAAAGTCAAGGAGGTGTAACAACATGATGAAAATGAACCTTCAGTTATTCGCACATAAAAAAGGAGTTGGTTCTACAAAGAACGGTCGTGATTCCGAATCCAAGAGATTAGGTGCGAAGAGAGCAGACGGACAGTTTGTTAAAGCTGGAAATATTCTTTACAGACAGCGCGGAACTAAGATCCATGCTGGTGAGAACGTAGGCTGCGGTAAAGATTATACTTTATTCGCACTTAAAGATGGTGTCGTAAGATTTACCAGAAAAGGACGCGATAAGAAACAGGTTTCTATCGTTCCAGTAGAAGCAGAATAATCTGGTTAAGCGAAGGCTTCAAATCTAATATGGGTTTGGAGCCTTTCTTTTATAGTAGAATTGCTATAGATTAAAAGAGTTATATGATATAAAAGAAACCATAGCAATCCATGTAAATAATGCATATTGATCCGACTCATCAGAGCGCGAAATCCTGCTGAACGGTCTCAAATGCATTAATTTAAGAAGATTACTATTACGAAATAATCATTAGTAAAGGACAGAGGTGTGTCATATGTTTGCAGACAGAGCGAAAATCTATATCCGCTCCGGTAAAGGCGGCGACGGCCATGTAAGTTTCCGCAGAGAATTATATGTTCCGAATGGCGGTCCTGACGGCGGCGACGGCGGTCGTGGAGGAGACGTGATATTTGAGGTAGATGAAGGCCAGAACACCCTTGGCGACTACCGACACAGAAGAAAATATAAGGCAGAAGACGGACAGGAAGGCGGCAAAAAACGCTGCCATGGTGCCGATGGAAAAGATGTTGTATTAAAAGTTCCGGAAGGAACTGTTATCATGGATGCAGAATCCGGTAAAGTAATTGCTGATATGTCCGGTGAAAATAAACGCCAGATCGTATTAAGAGGCGGAAGAGGTGGCAAAGGAAACCAGCATTATGCGACTGCAACCATGCAGGTTCCGAAATATGCACAGCCAGGACAGCCTGCGCAGGAACTGGAAGTTCTTCTGGAGCTGAAAGTAATCGCAGATGTAGGTCTGGTTGGATTCCCGAATGTCGGAAAGTCCACATTCCTTTCCCGTGTTACCAACGCACAGCCGAAAATTGCCAACTATCACTTTACAACCCTGAGCCCAAATCTTGGTGTTGTAGATACTGAAAACGGTGGTTTTGTGATCGCTGATATTCCCGGTCTGATCGAAGGTGCTTCCGAAGGTGTGGGACTTGGACATGAGTTCCTCCGCCACATTGAACGTACCAGAGTCATTATCCACATTGTAGATGCAGCATCTACAGAGGGACGTGACCCAATCGATGATATTTACAAGATTAATAAAGAACTGGAAGCTTATAATCCGGAAATTGCTGCAAGACCACAGGTAATCGCAGCAAATAAAATCGACTGTATCTATACAGAAGACGGCGAAGAGAGCCCGATTGACAAACTTAAGGCAGAATTTGAGCCAAAAGGAATCCAGGTATATCCGATTTCCGCTGTCAGCGGTCAGGGTGTCAGAGAACTTTTATTCCATGTGAAAGAACTTCTTGACAGCTGCCCACAGGAACCTGTAGTATTTGAACAGGAATTCTTCCCTGAAGATATGTTGATCGGAGAAAACCTTCCATATACAGTAGAGCAGAGTCCTGAAGATCCGACAATTTTCGTGGTCGAGGGACCGAAGATTGAAAAAATGCTTGGCTACACAAATCTTGATTCCGAAAAAGGTTTCGCATTCTTCCAGAAATTCCTGAAAGAGGGAGGCATCCTGGAAGAACTTGAGAAGGCAGGCATTCAGGAAGGCGATACTGTACGTATGTACGGATTTGATTTTGATTACTATAAATAGATTCAATAATGAAACAGATGTGGTAAAACGGATGATTCTGTCCGTTTGCAGAGAATAATAGAGGAAAATAAAAATGACAAGTAAACAGAGAGCTTATTTAAAAGGTCTTGCAATGACCATGGATCCAATCCTTCAGCTTGGAAAGGGTGGTCTTACTCCTGAAAACACAGCCGCAGTAGATGAGGCGCTTGCAGCCAGAGAACTGATCAAGATCAGTGTTCTTCAGAACTGCCTGGAGGATCCACGCCAGATGGCTGAGGTTCTGGCAGAACGTACACGTTCCCAGATCGTACAGGTTATCGGCAAGAAAATTGTTTTATACCGTGAAGGCAAAAACGAAAAGAAAAAAATCGAATTACCCAGAAAATAATACGGAGTTTTTTATGGCTGACATCAAACACAGAATTGGTATTATGGGCGGTACATTTGATCCCATCCATATGGGGCATCTGATTCTGGGAGAGAAAGCATACGAACAGTTTCAACTGGAAAAGGTACTGTTCATGCCTTCCGGAAATCCGCCTCACAAGAGGAACCGTCAGGGACGTGCCACAGATGAAGAAAGAGTTGAAATGGTCCGCAGGGCGATTGCCGGAAATCCTCATTTTGAACTGTCGCTGACTGAAATGCATGAAAATGGTTATACTTACACTTATCATACACTGGAAATGCTAAAAGAAAAGAATCCGGATACTGATTATTATTTTATAATCGGCGCAGACTCCCTGTATGACTTTGATACATGGCGTGAACCGGAAAGGATCTGCAGAAACTGTATTCTGGTAACTGCTGTAAGAAATCATTCCACAATCGCAGAGCTCGAAGCAGAAATGAACCGTCTTTCGCTTAAATATAATGGCACATTTCTGACACTGAATACCACAAACCTTGATGTGTCCAGCGAAATGCTCAGAAACTGGATCAGCGAAGATAAAAGTGTGCGTTACTATATTCCTGATCCGGTGATTGAATATATCAGAGAAAACCAGATTTACAGTCTGGCCGAAAAGAAAGGATGATCTTCTAATGGCAGAGTATGATTTTATAAAAATGCAGAAAAAATTAGCAAAATATCTGGATGAGGATCGTTATGAACATACGCTGGGAGTCATGTTTACATGTGCAGCACTTGCCATGGTTCATGACTGTGATCTGATCACAGCCCAGACTGCCGGACTGCTCCATGACTGTGCAAAATGTATTCCGAACAAAAAGAAGCTGAAAATGTGCAGCCAGCATCACATTCCGGTATCTGAATTCGAACAGGAACATCCTTTTTTACTTCATGCCAAGCTTGGAGCTTACGTAGCTAAGGCTAAGTATGATGTTACAGATGAAAATATTCTTTCTGCCATCACCTGGCATACTACCGGAAAGCCGGAGATGACACTGTTGGAAAAAATCGTCTATATTGCTGATTATATTGAACCAAAACGTGATAAAGCTCCTAATCTTGCAATTGTACGTAAACTGGCTTTTCAGGATCTTGACGAATGTATGTATAAGATTTTGGCTGATACACTGGCTTATCTGGAGGAAAATCCGAAAGATATTGATAATGCTACGAAAGATGCTTTCTTGTATTACAGGGATCTGCATATGAAAAGACAATCCTGAGTATAAATTGTCTCGACTGGCAGAGTTTTACATATAGGGGACAGCATAACAGGGAGAGCAGATTACTGATATAAATATTTATTAGAGAAGATATATGTAGCTATTCAATAGTCTGTTGATCATGAAGATATTGAACAGTTACAAAAGCAGATAGAAAGAGAGGTTGTTTCCATGAACAGAGAACTTGAAATGGCAAAACTTGCCTGCCACGCACTTGATGAGAAAAAAGGAAAAGATATTAAGGTGATAGATATCCATGAAGTATCTGTAATTGCCGATTATTTTGTAATTGCAAGTGCTTCCAACCAGAATCAGGTTCAGGCTATGGTTGACAATGTAGATGAAACACTTGGCAGAGCCGGATTTGAAGCAAAACAGATTGAGGGAACCAGAAACTCCAGCTGGGTTCTTATGGATTACGGCGATATGATCGTCCACGTATTTGACGAAGAGAATCGTCTTTTCTATGACCTCGAAAGAATCTGGAGAGATGGTAAGGTTCTTGACGTTAATGAATTTCTTGAAAAATAACTAGAAAATTTGTAAAATAGAATACAGAGGAAATCAGATATCATCATTAAGCGATACCTGATTTCCTCTGTTATTTTTCTGATTTGCATATCAGTTGCATTATTATTCATACAAACGGAACACACCAAATACTTTGCCAAGAATCTGAAGACCTTCATGTACAAGGATTGGCTCCATTGTATCATTTTCCGGCTGGAGACGATAGTATCCTTTTTCTTTATGGAAAGTCTTAACTGTAGCACCGTCATCGATCAGCGCAACAACAATATCTCCATCCTCTGCTGTGGACTGCTGTTTTACCAGAACCTGATCTCCGTCAAAAATTCCGGCGTTTATCATACTTTCCCCTTTTACTTTCAACAGAAAGCTCTGTGAATTAGGCATAAACTCTGCAGGGATAGGGAAATAGCCTTCAATATTCTCAACTGCCAGAAGCGGCTGTCCGGCTGCCACAGTTCCTATGATGGGAACATTCACAACCTCTCTGCGGACCAGATTAAAATTGTCATCAATAATCTCAATCGCACGTGGTTTCGTTGCATCTCTGCGGATATATCCATTTTTCTCCAGTGCTTCCAGATGTGAATGAACGGAAGAAGTAGATTTCAGTTTGACTGCCTCGCAGATTTCACGAACTGCCGGCGGAAATCCCCGGTTCAAAATCTCATTCTTTATGTAATCAAGAATCTCCTGTTGCTTTGGCGTGATTCTTCCATATGGCATAATTATACCCTCCTTTTTAAGTTATTTTTTGTTCGTACACTCTTCATAACCATTCAGCAGTCTGCTATTCTATGAGATACTGAACAGTTTCTGATTTTTTTTATCATATCATAATTCCTGATAAAAAGCAAACTTATATTCTGAAAATGTGTTCTTACTTATGTGCTCCGTTACTGTTCACTCCGTTCTCAGCAACACGCTTCGCAATGCAGGAAATATGAACCTCTTTGTGCAATGCCCAAGGAGTATCGTTTGCTTCGCAAACTTAATTTATGCTAATCGCATAAATTCGTGCAGTATGTCTCGGGTTTTCTGTGACCGTCGTTCACAAAAAACACCTCGCGGGATATTACCAGTGAACAGTAACGATTATTGTGAATTCTTTATGAATAAACTTGTTTTTAAATGTGCAAAGTGTTACAATATTTTGGAAAATGGTGTAACTATTCAGCAGTCACTGTGAAATCGCTGAACAGTTATAGAATGATTATGAACTGCACAAAAAGGAGACATCCCATTGTCTGATAATAAATCAAAAAAAATGCCGGGAATCCTGGCAAGGCTTCGCATGGTCGTGGGGCTGAATATCGGAACGATCATGTTTGGCATCTTATTCATATATATGGCATTCAGTGCCATATTATATTTTACAACTACTCATATTGAGTCCTATCAGGTTACATCAGGACCTTTATCCCGCAACGAAACATATACCGGTCTTGCCATACGTGAAGAAAGTTTATGCAAGGCAGATTCATCAGGCTATATTACTTATTATGCAAGGGAGGGCAGTAAGATCAATGCTTCCGGAGCGGTGTACGGACTTAGTGATACAAAAACAGCTTCTGCTCCGGCATCTCTTGCCCCGGAAGAACTTTCAAAGGTACGGACTGATATGATGAGTTTTTCCAAAGGATTCAGTTCAAGTAAATTTAACAGCACCTACAGCTTTAAATATGAACTGAAGGGAAATATCCTTCAATATGCAGAGTCTGGCAATACCTCATCTGCTCCTCTTACTTCAGATGAGGACGGTGAAGGAAATGACAGTGGTGACAATGACAAAACAGCAGATATTTATCCCGGAAATCAAACTATCTGCCAGTCCCAATCTGATGGTATCGTTTTATATTCCATGGATAATTATGAAGGAAAAACAGTAGATGCTGTAAAGGCAGAAGATTTCGATCAGAATTCTTACCATGAAACAGATTTGAAAACTTCCGACAAGGTAAAAGCAGGAGATGATATTTATACCATTATCACAGATGAACGCTGGAGCCTTCTGATTCCTTTGAGCGACAGACAGGTTGAAAAACTGAAAGACCGTTCTACAATACGTGTCAAATTTTTAAAAGACGATATGACACAAAACGGAGATTTTTCCATTATTACCATAGACGGTGACAAATATGGACAGATTGATTTCAATAAAGGTCTGATTCGTTATGCATCTGACCGTTTTTTGGACATTGAACTTGTAACCAACACAGTTGTGGGTCTGAAAATCCCTCTTACCTCTATTGTAACCAAGGATTTTTATGTGATTCCATCCAGAATGGCCACTACACAGGATAATCAGACAGGTTTTACCCTTTATGAGGGGAAAAATAAAACAACATTTAAAAATGTGAGCATTTACGCAAGCATTGATGATTCATCTGTCTCCAAACTGGCAGTGGATGAAGCAGAACAACCTCAGATTTATTATGTTGACAAGAGTTCATTTAAGGAAGGGGATGCCCTGATCAATACGGATACCGGTGAAAAATATGTGATCGGAGAGACAGATACCCTGGAGGGAGTATACTGTATTAATAAAGGCTATGCGGTTTTTCGCCGTATTGAAATACTTGATGAGAACGAAGAATATGCTATTGTATCTAAAAACACCACCTACGGTCTTTCCAGATATGATCACATTGTTCGAAACGCTGATAAAGTAAAGGAAGAAGACATTTTATACTAATTAAGGAGGCTTAATATGTTAGCTGATAAACTAAACCTTGTGAAAAAGAATATTGAAGAGGCCTGCGATACTGCAGGGCGTTCTCCCCAAGAGGTAACTCTTATTGCGGTCAGTAAGACCAAACCGGTGGAAATGCTGAAAGAAGCATATGATGCGGGTGCAAGAGTGTTTGGGGAGAATAAGGTTCAGGAGATCGTAGATAAATACGATCAGATGCCATCAGATGTACAGTGGCACATGATCGGACATTTACAGAGAAATAAAGTGAAATATATTATTGATAAAGTATCTATGGTACACTCTGTAGATTCTGTCCGCCTGGCAGAGGCCATCGAAAAAGAGGCAGCAAAAAAAGATATCTGCATGCCGGTTCTGATCGAAGTAAATGTAGCAGGAGAGGAAAGTAAGTTTGGCCTTTCAGTCGAAGAGGTATTACCATTTCTGGAAGAAATTTCTTCTTATGAGCATCTTCAGGTAAAAGGACTTATGACAATTGCACCATTTGTAGCAAATCCTGAAGAAAACAGAGAAGTTTTTCAAAAATTAAAGAAATTAAGTGTTGACATTGCGGCCAAAAACATTAATAATGTTAATATGAGCGTCCTGAGTATGGGAATGACAAATGATTATCAGGTCGCAGTTGAGGAAGGGGCCACTATGGTGCGCGTCGGAACGGGTATCTTTGGCGAAAGAGATTACTCAATAAAAGAAGATTAAAATAAGATTGGAGATTAAAATGGGCGTTTTAGATAAATTTTTAGATGCCATCAAATTAAACGATGATTACGATGATGATGGATTCTTAGATGATGATCTGTTAGATGAGGAAGAAGATGATGACTTTCTCGATGACGATTTCGATGAGAAACCAAAGAAGAAATTTTTTGATAAATTCTCTAAGAAAAAAGAATCCGATGATAATGATGACTTCGATGATGTAGAAGAGAAAGCAGTAAAGACAGCTCCTAAACAGGCATCTGCTCCAAAACAGACCGCTTCGGCTCCGTCTAAGGTTACGGTCAAACAGGAACGCGCCGAACGCCAGACACGTCCTGCAGCATCTTCCAAGATTACTCCAATGAGAAGCAGCCGCAAATCAAATCAGGGTCCAAATATGGAAGTCTGTGTGATCAAACCTTCTTCTATGGAAGATACGCGTGAGATTGCTGACACTTTAGTAGATAATTCTACTGTTATTTTGAATCTGGAGGGAATTGATGTGGAACTGGCACAGAGGATCATCGATTTCACATCCGGTGCATGCTATTCTTTAGGCGGCAGCCTTCAGAAAGTATCCAGCTATATCTTTGTACTTGGACCGTACAATGTAGATATTACCGGTGACCTTCAGAATATTCTGGGAGGCTCTGCTCCGTCTGTAAGAGCAGGATATTGATCCCGGATGGAAAAAGATGAATTTTTTCTTAAGAGAATCCGGGAATTGGCAAATCTCTCCTGGCAGAGAGATATCGTTACATTTTCGGATTTTCTTAATTTAAATGAACAGAATATGGTCAGTAGCCTGAAACATCAGTTTCCCCAGATTGTCATGGAGACATCCGGAGGCTATGAGAATGCGGAGCGTCAGATGGTTGCATTTCATCCTGATGCTCTTGCTTTTACATGGGAATATCCCATCGACTGCCTGAGGATCGAACCAAAAGCTCTTAAATTCTCTGAAGAGCTTTCTCATCGTGATTATCTTGGTGCACTTCTCAATCTTGGAGTAGACAGAAGTGTGATCGGTGATATTGTTGTTCAGGAAAAAGCTGCCTGTTTTTTCTGTCAGAATAAAATGACGGAATTCTTTCTTGAAAATCTGTGCCGGGTCCGTCATACCAATATTCTGATCACAAAAGTGGAGGATTCTGATGAATTTCCACGCCCTGTCCTTGAATCTGTCAGCGGTACCTGCGCTTCGGTACGTCTGGATTCATTGATCTCGCTTGCTTTTAAGACATCCAGAAGCAGTATGGTATCTTATATTGAAGGCGGGCAGGTTTTTGTCAACGGAAAACTGATCACCAGCAACGGATATGAGCCGAAAGATGGTGACATTATATCTGTACGTGGGAAAGGACGGTTCATTTTTGACGGTGTTTCTCACCAGACAAAAAAAGGACGCTGCAGTGTGCGTATTATGCGCTATGTATAAATTTTGTAATAAAAGGAGAACAGGAAAATGGCAGAACAGAAATTACTTGTAAAACGGGAAGGAGATTTCCATTATCCTATTTATTTTAAAAATGACTTTCAGGATCTTGCCGGTGCGATCAGAGAAGAAGGACTTGAAAACCGGAAAATCTGTATTGTGACAGACAGTCATGTTGCACCTCTTTATCATGAGGCAGTTAAATCAGCTCTTCAGGAAATTTCCTCTGAAATATTCTCTTTTGTATTTGAAGCTGGTGAAAAGAACAAAAACCTGAATACAGTACAGGAATTATATAAAACTTTGATTGAGAATGAAATGGACAGAAAAGGTCTGCTGGTTGCGCTGGGCGGCGGTGTTGTAGGTGATCTGACAGGTTTCGGAGCTTCCACTTACCTGAGAGGGATTGATTTTATCCAGGTTCCTACTACGCTTCTGGCACAGGTTGACAGCAGCGTAGGAGGTAAAACAGGTGTTGACTTCCTCCAGTACAAAAACATGGTAGGAGCTTTCCATCAGCCCCGCCTTGTATATATGAATATGAGTACCCTGCAGTCTCTTCCGAATCGGGAATTCACCTGTGGAATGGGTGAAATTCTTAAGACAGGACTGATCTGCGATGAAGAGTTCTTCCGTTTTGTATGTAAGAATCAGCCTGAGATCAGTAAATTGGATCTGAGTATGCTTTCCAGAATGATCCGCAGATGCTGCGAGATCAAGGCAGGTGTGGTAGAGCGTGATCCGAAGGAGCAGGGAGAACGTGCACTTTTAAATCTTGGTCACACAGTCGGACATGCAGTCGAAAAAATGAAAAACTTTCAGCTGCTTCATGGACAGTGTGTTGGAGTCGGTCTGATCGCTGCCGCTTATCTTTCCATGCAGAGAGGATTATTAACAGAAGAAGAATACGAAGAGATCAGAAAAGGGTGCCATTCTTATAATCTTCCTCTTTCTGTTGATTCACTGAATGCCGGGGATGTCCTGGCAGCAACAAAAAAAGACAAAAAAATGGAAGCCGGTCATATTAAATTTATCCTTATGGACGGGATTGGTAAAAGTTTTATAGACAAAACTGTCACAGATGAAGAACTGCTCCAGGCAATCCGGGAGATTCTGATATGACAGCTGTTTCCTCCGTATCTTCATGTATGCACTGGATCAGAGGCTGTATTATTATCCTTTTGCTGACAATCCTGGATCAGGGAAGTAAATCTCTTGTTCTGGCACAACTGAAAGATCAGCCTGATATCTCTCTCATTCCAGGAGTTCTTCAATTACGGTATCTCGAAAATCGTGGAATGGCCTTTGGATTGTTTGAAGGTAAAATTCCGGTGTTTGTGATTTTGTGCCTTTTGTTTTTGGGTGTATTTATTTATGTATATGCCAGAATCCCGAAAAACAGATATTATCTGCCGCTGTCAGTAACTGCACTGGTAATGGTTTCCGGTGCTCTTGGAAATTTTATTGACAGAGTATGCAGAGGCTATGTTGTGGATTTTATCTATTTTTCACTGATTGATTTTCCGGTATTTAATATAGCTGATATGTATGTGGTATGCAGTGGCATATTACTTGTTATGCTGGTGTGTTTCAGATACAAAAATGATGAAGATTATGACTTCTTAAGAATAAAAAAGGATTAGTATTATGGAAATTCTTAATTATCAGGTTTCTGACGGTCAGTCCGGTATCCGGATTGACCGCTATCTTTCTGAAATGAACGAAGAACTGTCACGTTCTTATATTCAAAAGCTGCTTAAAGAGCAGAAAATAACCGTCAATGGTTCTACTGTAAAAGCCAACTACAAAGTTCAGGAAGGAGATGAAATCTCCGTAGCAGTTCCTGACATAAAAGAGCCGGATATACTTCCGGAAGATATCCCTCTGGATATTCTTTATGAAGATGATGATGTACTTATTGTAAATAAACCAAAGGGGATGGTGGTTCATACCAGTGCCGGACATACTTCCGGAACATTGGTAAATGCTATTATGTTTCACTGTAAGGACAATCTGTCGGGAATCAATGGTGTTCTGCGTCCTGGTATTGTCCACAGAATCGATAAGGATACCACAGGTGCACTTCTTGTATGCAAGAATGATAATGCACACCGCAACCTGGCAGAACAGTTAAAAGAGCATTCTATCAGGCGTAGATACCGGGCAATCGTAGCAGGAGTACTGAAAGAAGACGAAGGGACGATCGAAGGTCCCATCGGGCGCCATCCGATTGACCGCAAAAAGATGGCTGTCAACTATAAAAACGGCAAGGATGCTGTCACACATTATAAAGTTCTGGAACGTTTCAAAAATGCCACTTATGTGGAATGCCGTCTGGAAACAGGCAGAACGCATCAGATTCGTGTGCATATGACAAGTATCGGTCATCCACTTCTGGGTGATGAAGTGTACGGTTCCGGTAAGAATCCTTATCATCTGCAGGGGCAGACACTTCATGCAATGATTCTTGGCTTTGTTCATCCATCAACGGGCGAATATATGGAGTTTACAGCTCCTTTACCTGAATATTTCGTTAAATTATTAGAAAAATTACGAAAGTAGTTTGCATTTTTTGGGAAATATTGTATAATATGTCTATCGAATATGTAACAGAAGGGAGTGCAGACTATGAATAGTACGAGTTCAATTATTACAATTGGTCGTGAGTACGGCAGTGGAGGAAGACAGATAGGTCAGGAAGTTGCCAAATATTTTGGTATTAAATGTTATGATAAAGAACTTCTCGAACACGCAGCAAATGAAAGCGGTATCTGCAAAGAACTTTTTGAGAATCATGATGAAAGACCAACTAACAGCTTTTTATATTCTCTGGTCATGGATACCTACTCATTTGGTTATTCTTCTTCAGGATTTACAGATATGCCTATGAACCACAAAGTATTTCTTGCACAGTTTGACGCAATCAAGAAACTGGCCTCCGAAGGTCCATGCGTTATGGTCGGAAGATGTGCAGATTATGCGTTGTCAGAGTATAAAGACTGTTTCAGTGTATTTGTACATGCAGATACAGACTGGAGGATTAACCGTCTTTCACAGAAACATAATAAAACTGCAAAAGAAGCAAAAGACATGATCAATAAGACAGACAAGAGCCGTTCCAGTTACTATAATTACTACACTAATAAGAAATGGGGTGTTGCTTCAAGCTACAATCTCTGCGTAGACAGCAGCAAACTTGGAATTGATGGTGCAGCAAAAGCAATCATTCAGGCAATTGAGATTTTTGATTCCATAAAAAATAAATAGGATTATATTTTTACAGATACTTTACCACATCCTTGGTAAAGTATCTGTTTTTTGGATGAATTTATAACAGTCTTTTCAATTCATTCCAGATTGCCTGCGGCAATGGAATTTTGGCTTGTATGCCTCGGGATAGTGGTGTATGAACAGTAACAAGACTGCTATAATTTTTTTTAATATATATTAAATTTTCATGACATTTGTCAAAATATATGCTATAATCATACCATGTTAAAAAGGAGGACATTATGAAATTTCGTTGGGACAACCGATATTTACACTGGGGTGTAACCGCTTTTCTGGTAATTGCCGCCAGTATGCTGTTTTATTATGGCATATTTCACATGAAAACCCTGATCGTGGGAATCAAAACTTTTCTGGGAATTATGGCGCCTATTATCTATGGTGTAATCCTTGCTTATATTCTCAGTCCGCTGATCAATCTCTTTGAGCAGAAGCTGATCTATCCGCAGCTGGAAAAGCATAATATTAAGTTACAGAAAAAAGGAAAACGGGCTATTCGATGGGGATGTGTCCTTTTTTCCATGTTCCTGTTCTGGATTATCATTTACGCATTACTGATGATGGTGCTTCCTCAGTTGATCCGAAGTATCATGAGTATTATTTACAGTTTTCCGTACTATATAAAAGTTATTGAAAAGTGGCTCAATTCATTTGTTGAGCATGGATGGAAACTGAATCCTGAAATGCTCGATATGATTAACCAGTACTCTGCAAAAGCACAGGAATATCTTACTACCGATATTCTTCCGCAGATGCAGGATATGCTCAAAAATGTTTCAGCAGGTATTTTTGATATCCTGATCTTTATGAAGAATTTTCTGATCGGTGCCATTGTAGCTTTGTATGTACTTGCAGACAAAGAGAAATTTGTTGCCAAAAGCAAAATGATGGTATATGCCATATTGCCTCATAAATGGGCAAATATGCTTATACGCGTTATGCGTTTTACAGACAAGACTTTTGGTGGTTTCATATACGGAAAACTTCTGGATTCTGCTATTATTGGAATTTTGTGTTATTTTGGAATGTTGCTTTTGGATTTGCCGTATCCAATTCTTATCAGTGTAATTATCGGTGTGACAAATGTCATTCCGTTTTTTGGTCCTTACATCGGAGCCATTCCATGTATTTTGCTTATTTTAGTAGTAGATCCCATAAAAGGTCTGTATTTTGCAATTTTTATCCTGCTTCTTCAGCAGTTTGATGGAAATATCCTTGGTCCGAAAATTCTCGGAGACTCTACCGGACTTTCCAGTTTTATGGTTATTGTTGCCATCATGATCGGGGGCGGTCTCTTTGGGGTTCCGGGAATGATTGCAGGAGTTCCTGTATTTGCCGTACTTTATGCTCTGATCTGGAGACTGATCAATCATTCTCTTAATGACAAAAAAATGCCGGCAGAAGAGGAGACATATATAAATATTGACTGTCTGGATGAACAGACAGGTGAAGTACTTCCTCTTTGCAAGGAAGAAAAACACAAGGTTTCACCGGAAGAACTGGAAGCGAGAAAAAATAATTTCTTTATGAAAATATGGAATCCGCTTTCCGGACTGGTCATAACCATATGGAAATATCTCCTGCGGATTTTAAACATAATATGGGGATATATCAAAAAAGCAGGGATTTTCCTGAAGAACAGATATGTTGAATTAAAGAATAAACGAGAGAAAAATAAGTAAACCTTCACAGTTACAAAAAAAACACACACAGGAGTTACTATGAAGAAAAAAAAGTTATATTTGACAGCTTTTCTTTTGGTTCTGGCACTGGCTCTGCAGGGTGGAATATTTTCCGGTTTCTCTGTACCGGTTCAGGCTGCAGCAACTTCCAAAAAACAGACAGGATTTGTGAAAAAAAACGGAAGCTGGTACTATTACGATAAGAATGGAAAAAAAGCTACCGGCTGGTACAAAAGTGCTGCAGGAAATCAGTACTATTTCGGCAAGACCGGTGCAGCCAAAGCCGGAATTCTGACCATCAGTGGAAAAAAGTACTGTTTTAATGAAAAAGGTAAAATGCTTACTACCTGGCAGACAGTAAATGGAAAAACGTATTTCTTTGATGAAAAAAAAGGGTATATGCATACCGGATGGGTTACTACAGCTGCAGGGAATAAATACTATTTCTGGAATGACGGGGTGATACGATCCGGTTTCCATAAAGTAAATAATGTATATTACTGCTTTAATGAAAAAGGAAAAATGTATAAAAACTGTTTTCGCAAAAGCGGGAATTCCACCTATTATCTTCAGGCCAATGGCACTATGGCAAAAGGGCGTCTGAAAGTAAAGGGAAGCTGGTATTCCTTTAACAGAAATACCGGTCAGCTGGTCAGAAGCGGATGGTATAAAGAAACAGACGGTTCTTATTATTATGCAGCTTCAAATGGTAAACTTGTCAAAGGCTTCTATAAACCGGATTCCTATTATCGGTATTTCAGGAAATCAGATTGTAAACTGGTTAAGGGATGGCAGACGATCAACGGACACAAGTATTATTTTAAGAAAACTAATGGAATCCGTTACGATGATATTATCCTGAAATCGTCATCTGGGAAAAGATATTATTTTGAGTCTGACGGAAAACTTGCCAGCAGTAAGTGGATCACGAAAAACAGTGCTCATTATTATGCGAAATCGGATGGAGTGCTGGCCTCTGGATGGCTGACAGTAGATGGAAAGAAATATTATATGAATCCTTCTACATGCGAACGTGAAAGTGGGTGGGTTACTGTAGATGGAGAGAAGTATTACCTGAATTCCTCCACAGGTGCTCTGGTTACAAATCAGTGGATTGATGATAACCATTATGTTGGAGAAGATGGTTCTCTTATTCCTGACTATCAGAACGGAGTTTCTTTCCGGTGGCCTTTAAGCTCCGGTTATTCCTATATCAGCAGTTATTTTGGAAACAGGGAATCTCCGGGAGGAGTCGGTTCTACCAATCATAAAGGAATTGACATTCCTGCTCCTACAGGAACACCGATTTATGCGGCAGCATCAGGAACCATTGTTGCCATGCTTTCACCGGCAGCGTCAGGCGGTGCCGGATATTATACCAAGATCAATCATGATGGAAAGGGACTTATCACAGAATATATGCACCAGTCTAAATTTAACCCAAATCTGAGTGTAGGAGATAAGGTCAAAAAAGGTGATATCATCGGATATGTAGGAAGCACCGGGAACAGCACCGGTCCTCATCTTCATTTTGGGGTTATGGTTAATGGGGTAAATCAGAATCCTCTGAATTATGTGAAGAGACCGTCATAATTAACCGGTTTCAGCTAGAGCGTGTCTGAAAAATCATTCCCGCAATCTGCACGCTCTACTACATCGTTTCGCAGACAAGCGAGTGGTATAGTTATTTTCATTTTATAAATATATAAAAAAGGATATATGGTATATGAAGGAAGAATCAGAAAAAACATACACTTATTACAGAAAAGCGCAATATCATGAAACAGACCAGATGGGCATTATCCATCACTCTAATTATGTAAAATGGATGGAAGAGGCCAGGATTGGATATATGAGCCGGATGGGTTTCAGCTATAAGAAAGTAGAAGAGTTGGGAGTGATCTCCCCTGTTGTGGAAATTTCAGTTGCATATAGAAAGCAGGTTTTCTTCGATGATGAAATCCGGATCCGCGTTGGTATTAAGCAGTATAATGGAATTTCTCTGGAATTTAATTATGAATTTTTTAATGCGAGCAGAAATGAAATCTGCACAACCGCTTATTCCAGACATTGTTTTCTAAAAGATGGGAAACTGATCGCTCTCAAAAAAGAGCTTCCGGAATTGAATCGCATTATTACAGATTGTCTGTAAAACTAATGACTTTGGAAAATCACGTATAGTAGTGATCAAATCCCAGTTGGGACAGCCTATAGCGGCTTTTTCGGGAGATGATGTGTACTGGGAAGTTCCGGAAGACCTTCCAAAAATGACGAAACTTATGGTTGACGGAAAAGCCTTGTATATACATCGGGCAAACTACCAGATTATTGACAAAAAATTGCTGTAGAAAAAATTTAAATTGAACGCTAAGTAATTCAATCAATGTTTTTGACATGAAGGCAGAAAAAAGTTATTATTTGATAAATACAAACAATTAGCACGCAAAAATAAATCCGGAAACAATAAATGGATGTACTGGTTGGTAACAATAAGATAACATAAAAACATACGAAAGTAGTATGTTTTTATGTTATCTATATCTATACGACAAACGCGAGTTTTTCATATAGATGTAGGCTGCAGCTGTCTTTGCGCTGTAATCGTTTATTGACAAAGGCATTTTCTCTGCAATTATTAATCATTATCAACTTTGATGATTTATATGTCTTAAATATTCTCAACAATATTCTTAACATTAAGAAGTTATAAAATAATTTTTTTAAGGAGATTTTTTATGGATAAATATATTGATTATTATAATGATAGCAAGAAAGTCACTTACCATGAACAGACCGATATTTCAAATATTTTGAAGCTTCGAGCTGTTTTGAAAACACTGCCTGATTTCTGCAAGGATTATTTTCGTGCTATGGATCCGCTTACTACTACCAAAACACGAATTTCCTATGCGTATGATATCCGAATCTTTTTTCAGTTTCTCCTGGATGAAAATCCTGCCTTTAAGGACTATTCCATGAAAGATTTTACCGTTGATGTTCTGGATCAGCTTAAAGCTATAGATATCGAGGAATATCAGGAATATCTTAAAGTATATAAAAATGGTGATAAAACAGAAACCAATGGTGAACGTGGCCTGAAAAGAAAAATTTCTGCATTGAGAAGTTTTTATGCATATTATTATAAACATGAATTTATCCAGACGAACCCAACTGTTCTTGTAGATGTTCCGAAAACTCATGAAAAAAATATTATACGTCTTGATGCTGATGAAGTTGCCATGTTATTGGATCATATAGAGCACTGCGGTGATGAGCTTACCGGACAGAAACGTGTTTATTATGAAAAAACCAAGGAGCGTGATCTTGCCATCGTTACTCTCCTGCTTGGTACCGGGATTCGTGTATCTGAATGTGTAGGACTTGATGTTGAAGATGTTGATTTTAAAAATAATGGGATTAAAGTCACCCGAAAAGGTGGAAATGAAATGGTTGTATATTTTGGACATGAGGTAGAAAAAGCTTTGAAAAAGTACTTGGAAGTTCGTAAGAATATCGTTCCTGTAGCAGGGCATGAACACGCTCTCTTCTACTCTACCCAGCGAAAAAGGATTGGCATCCAGGCTGTTGAAAATCTGGTAAAAAAATACGCAGGTGCCATTACGACCACAAAAAAAATCACACCACACAAGCTTCGCAGTACTTACGGTACTACTTTGTATCAGGAAACAGGTGATATTTACCTTGTAGCCGATGTATTAGGTCACAGAGATGTAAATACCACAAAGAAACATTATGCAGCTATGGATGATGCAAGACGTCGTAAGGCGGCTACAGCGGTGCATTTACGCGAAGATTAAAAGCATAAAAAGATAAAGTATGAAAAATGACAGATATGTCTTATGTCTGGAGTTTGGTATGGATTTTAAATAACATAAGACATATCTGTCACATATTTGATTCTGTTTAGGTTATTATATGTTTTTCAGAAGTTGCATTCAGAATTCTATTTACTAACTTGTTAAAGCCATTTTTATTTATCAAAATCAGTTTCAAATATGCCTTCCGGAGTACGCATTGTCAGTAACCCAAGATTGAATTCATCGTCCATAACAGTAATATGGTATTCAAAAATAACATCATCTTCAAACTTGGAAAGTAAAACGTAAGAGCCATTCTCTTTTCCTTCAATTTGATCGCAGATATCTCCGTAAACCATCTCTCCGGAGATTGCTCTTGGATATCCTGCATCTTTAATTTTTTGTTCAATTATTCTGTATAATTCTTCCATATATATCTCATCTCCTAATATTTATTGCTTTTCCATGATAACAGGTATGCTTACAAAATGCAATAAAAAGGATATCTGCTGAAAATATCTTAACAGGTATCCTTTTTATTTATGTTATGTAGTTTTTAGTATTAATAATAAAAGATGGTTATAAAGCTACACTGATCTTACCATGGAGCGCTTCAGGAATCTCTTCTTTGTCTAAAGATACGCTAATTACAAAAGTAACATTAAATTGTTTACCAATCTCATCTAACTGTCCCAGAGTACCTGTAATGTCTTTATCTTCCAATTTTGCTACCTTAAGGAAACTGTCAAGATAAATCTGCTCAAGATCGTGATCCTGAGAAAGGATACCACAGATAAATCCTACAAATTCATCTGCATTCTTAATAGGGAATCCGGATACATCAATAAGACGTACTTTATTGTTGAGTTCATACATATGTTTTGTGCTCTTGTCTAAGTAGACAATACTTCCATTTGCCTCTTTTACCGCACCATTTACCTTATCTAACAGTACTTTTGTTTTGCCCTTGCCTTTCTTTCCTACAATCAGTTCAACCATGCTGTTTTCCTCCTTAGACACATATAATATTAATTTAGACTAAAAACTTTAATTAATATGTTTTATATTATAGTGCATATTATTCAAAAACACAAGTGGTATTTATATTTTTTTGTGAAATTTTGTTGAAAATATAAAAATTATATGTTTTTACTGGATTTTTGGAGATAATTATCACTATGGAATACTTCTGTTTGATTTCAGAACTCTTTGTATTTTCTTATATCTTCTTATATCTTGGTATGTGTTTGGTGTAAAATTGGTGTAAGCTTATTACATTACGAAATACGTCTATTATTTAGCTTCTGAATTTCCTTCAAAGCACAGCGCTCCACAGCCAAGCTCTGCAGCTTTCTCCAATGAATAATCAAGCAGAATTTTTCCATATCCCTTCCGTTTATATTCGTTTTTGATACAGATTGGTCCCATCGTCATAATGGGAATGCTTCTTCCGTCATCTGCTGTGATTGCAGTTCTCACAAAGATATTCTGTCCGATAAGTTCTCCGTCCTGATACATAACAAAATCAAGCTCCGGTACAAATGCCGGATCATTTCTTAACTGGTTAAGGACATAATGCTCCAGGCATCCGGGGCGGTATACATTCCAAAAACTATCCCTTACCAGATTTTCTACTTTTCGATATTCACTTCTTTTCCAGTAATCTAACTTTGGAAGCATTTCTTTCAGATAAGTGCGTGCCTGTTCTTCGGTAAAGCTTTCATTTACCATATTCTTTACACATACATCAATCAATTCATCCATATCGTTATATGTGTATGTTCCATCTGCATAGCACCATTTACAATACTCCTCATTTAATGTGCCATCCTTATCACGTCCCAATATGGAATCATCATCAATTGGCATCCCGCAGCACTGACAGATTAGCTTTCTGGGTTCTCCCAAAAGCGTATTGATTGAAACATCAAATTCTTTCGATAAGAGCTTAAGTGTATCCGTATTGGGAACGGTATCTCCATTTTCCCAACGTGATACTGCCTGCCTTGTTACCATAATTTTATCTGCCAGCTCGTCCTGTGACATTCCTCTTTCAGTACGAAGTTTCAAAATAATATTTTTTGTTTCCATCGTCGTCACCTCCATAACCATATCATACAGATAAATTCATGTTCTGAAAAGCAACCTGCTGTTGCCAAACCATGTCTATATGATTTGATCAGCACTCTTTGGTCATGACTTTCTTACACCAGGTTTTTGTCTTACAGTGAGGACATTTTAAGTATCTTGTGCTTAATAAATGTATTCCCATATTATATTGCATAAATGTCGGAGTAAACAGTTCATTACAATTTCTGCATTTAAAATATCCTATCTTCCTGTCTCCCCACATTGCAACATATAAGCCAACACCAAACACACTTATCGCAATCACCATCAGCACCATCTTAATTGGTAATGTAATCACATCTGTGTAAAAGCAAACCACTAATAGTAATGTCAGAAATGTAATTGTTGATATTACACCAATCATTGTTGTTAATAATATCTTTTGCTTATTCTATTCCTTTTCTCTAATCATATTCACCATATTTTCCTCCGCTTTTTTCTTATAATTTTGCTGGGAAATTCTCTCTCCGGTCAGAAGTTCATTTACTGTTATTTCTAATTCATTACACAATGGTAACAGCAGTGATGCTTCCGGAAAGCCGTTTCCACACTCCCATTTCGATATTGTTTTATCACTGATTGCCAACAATTCAGATAATTGTTTCTGTGTATACCCTTTTGCCTTTCTTTCATTAGAAATAAACTTTCCAATTTTCACCTGATCCATTGTTTTCCTCCCTTTCTGCCCCAAGTGTAGTATAAAAAATAGACACTTCACATCCACGTAGCGTAGAGAATGGTGAATATATGCGGATTCTACGCTTCGTAGAGTATAAAATATCTACTGATTTCTTGTTTGATCCATATCAGTTAATCTTTTAATATATCTTATCAACCTCAGCTTTATACACTTCTTCAGTATGAGCATCAAAAAGTACCCACTCCACCAGATCAAAACAATCTAGATTATCCTGCAAGAATCTGTTGACTGTACTTACCGCAATCTTTGCCGCCAACTCAACTGGAAAACTATATACTCCCGTTGATATGGAAGGAAATGCAATAGACCTGATTCCATTATCCATTGCCAGATTCATAGAATTAAAATAACAGTTAGCAAGAAGTTCCTCTTCTCTATTCCTGCCGCCGTTCCATATCGGTCCTGCAGTATGAATCACGTAATCGCATGGCAGCTTATAGGCTTTTGTTATCTTTGCTTCTCCTGTCTCACATCCGTGAAGTGTCCTGCACTCCGCCAGAAGTTCCGGTCCTGCTGCTCTGTGAATCGCACCATCTACACCTCCTCCGCCAAGAAGGGAGTTGTTTGCTGCATTTACGATTGCCTGCACATCGGTAACTTTTGTTATGTCACCTTTAATCGTCTTAATCAAATACATTGTTTAATATTCCTTTTCTATCTCGCCATCTATTTCATACATTTTCTTGAATGCATCAAGGTCTGCTTGGTTCTTAATCAGCATAACCTCCTCTATTTTACCTGTATGAATATCTTTAAACCCAGCTACTTGCTCGCCATTACATATGCTCACTTTGATTACTGGTTTCTTATTTTCTTTATCATATGTCTTTGTAGCTGGCTTTTTCTTAAATAGACCCACTCTGTGCACCTTCTTTTAACTTTGCCATTGTCTCGATAATACCTACTACCGGACATGCATCTGCATCTACAAATATCTGCACTAGTATCTCTCCATTTCTTTTTGAATCCATGTCATAATTACATCTACGAGATATTCCTGCTGCACTTGGCTTAGTTCCTTTCCCGGTTGCATTTTATGCCACTTCCGAATACAATCTCTGCAACATGTTGCCGTTGCATGCTGAGCAATAAATACCGGATGCCCACGCATTGGAGTCTGCTTGCCATCATTTGCTATATACGCCGGAGCTTCTCTCTTTGCGATAAACTCCTCTGCATGTTGTCTGATTGTATCCAGTCCTTTTTCGTTTATGTAATCAATATCCTTCTGCTTCAGATGGAAACTGCTTCGAAACTTGGAATTATCCAGTCGCTCAAATAACTGTTTGTACCATTCATTCTTCGTCATATCATCACCACAAATCGTATTGTTTCATAGTCTCTGCATTTCGATATTCATGTTTCTCATAATATCCTATCAACTTCCCATCATCTCTGAGTGCCACCATATAAACATCTTTATTCTGTTTCTCATTGTGAAAAGTATAAACGATATTATGACTTTCATCTACTGCAAACCAGTCCACTACCTGCTGTATTTTATCTCTTGATTCCGGATTATGACAATCTAACAGACTTTTTCCAATAAGTTTATCGCCACCTCGCTTCGCATAACTGATAACAGCTGCCGGATTCATGTAAACAATCTCATGCTTAAGATTGCATATAACAACAGATGCCCTGTCCTGATCAACAATACTTTTATAAAAGCTGACATAAGATTTAAACTTAATCACCTCTTCATTATCCAGCCTTTTTTGAAGTTGTGGTTTCTTTCTTCGATAATAATCGTATATTTCTCCACCTGGTATCCAGATTTGTGTCTCATTTATCTTATCAAGTACAGCTTCAACAATCTGTTCATCTGCCAAAGAATCAGGTGCTTTATCATGTTCTGTTACATACTTTCTGTATTCTTCATACACCCAGCCTGTAATCTTATCCTTCTGTTTCATCTTGAGATCACTAAACTTCTTGTTCATCTGTAAAAGCTGACCATCTATTTTTTTATGTATTTTTGTCTTCTTACTTTTTGCCATCTTATGTTATCCTTAGAACTTCACTACTTCCGGTTCATGTGTAAATGATGAAAATGTAGCTGTTGCATTCTTAAAATAAAACACCTCTGTATTTCCATCATCTGCTGAGTACATATTCTGTAAAGATGGATAAGCATCAAGCACAGACTGTCTTGCTTCTCTTCTATTATCTTCTACAAGTTCACCTGCTACACGAAGCCACTCTCCATTCTTAAATGCACAGATTTCCACCTTTGGATTTGCATGAATCTGTTTTGAAACATCCTTCACCTTTCCGGTCTGAATATACAGCTTGCCTTCAAAAATATGTGCTGTTCCAAAAGGTCTTACCCTTGGCTGATCTCCTTCCACTGTTGCTAAATAATATGTTTCTGCTTCTTTCAAAAAATTTACTACTCGCTCCATGGTATAATCCTCCTGCCTTAACTGTTTATCTGATACTTATAATGAATTACAACTATTCTCAGTATAGCATATATTGCTTTATTAAGTATCAATAATTTGCCTTATGAGAAGGTGGGGAAGAATGAGCCGGTGTGCATTGCGGATGAGGTGCCGTTTGATATTCCGGAGAGTTGGAGTGGGTTCGCTGGGGAACATTGTCGGAATCAATTCAGTATGGCTACAATGCACCAGCACAAGAAAACGGACGAATAAAGATGATTATATTCTCTCCGGCTTATCTTTTCCCTGTTTTTCCTAATTGATTCTCTCATAATCTCAGCTGTTCATGAATGAGTAATTCCTTCCTTTAATCCGTTTTCCTTTCCTAAAAGTCAACTATTTATTCTAATATACCTCTTACAAGCTCGATTCAAAAACTCATAGTCATGTGTTACAACTATAATAATATATTTTTCTTCTGACAATTGTTTCATCAATTTTTCCACCTGACACATATGCCTAAAATCCAACCCACTGGTAGGTTCATCGAAAATAAGCAGCTTTTTTTCACCCATAACTGCCTGGCAAATAGCAAGCCTCTGTCTCTGTCCACCAGATAATATCATCGGATGATATTCTGCATACTCTTCCAAGTCAAATTTTTCAAGTAATTCCCTGATTTCTTGTTCAGAGGCTTCTTCATTTGCAAGCAGACATTCATTTTTCACACTATCTGAAAACAACTGATGATTGACTTCCTGCATGACCATCCCGAACAGTTTGGTCCGGGCCTTTTCTGACAGCTTTTTCCCTTGATACAGAATCTCGCCGCCTTTGGGCTTAAGCAGACCGCACAAGCAATTGCAAAAAGTAGATTTTCCGGCACCGTTTTTCCCTGTGATACCGATGATGTCTCCCGCTCTTGCAGATAAACTAATATTCTGAAAAATCATCTGTTTCTTTCTCTTACATGAAAGGTTACAAATCTGAAGTACTGCGTCTTCTGAGTTTCCTGTAATCTCCGGGATCTGTATCTGTTCAGGAACGATACTTCTGAGCCCCATTTGTTTTCGTTTCAGATCAGACAAAGCCTTAAACTCATCTGATGTAAATTCTTGTTCTATACGTCCTTCTTTCATATAAATAATTCTGTCTGCGAATTTCTGGATCCATGCCAGACGATGCTCTGCCACAACTACAGTATGTCCCTTCTCCTTAATTACCTTCATTCTTTCACTCAGCTTTTCCATCGCTGCTATATCCAAATTCGCTGACGGCTCATCCAGCACATAAATCTGCGGATTCATGGCATATACTGATGCAAACGCAAGAAGCTGTTTCTCACCACCTGACATGGAAAATACATCCCGGTCTTCCAGCTTCTCTATATCTAATTCATTTATTGTATTCTTAATTCTTTTTCGTATATATTCCGGTTCCACGCCTCTGTTTTCCAGGCCAAATGCCATCTCAGCATTAGAATTCGTATAAAAAAACTGAGTTCTTGGATTCTGAAAAACAGACCCTACAAGCTCTGCAATCTCATACATAGGCATCTCTGCAACATTTTTCCCGCAAACCGTAATCGTTCCATCTACGCTGACATCCCTTACAAAATGCGGAATCAATCCATTAATCAGTTTTGTCATTGTGGTTTTTCCACATCCACTTTCCCCGCATATCAATACGAACTCCCCATCCTGTATCTCCAGATTTATATCTGACAGAATTCTTTTTCCTTGCATTGTTACATTTACATTTTCAAACTTTATCATTTTTTTATCCCGCAATCACCACTATAAGTACTAAAATCATTATCAACCAGTCTGAAATTCCCATGTGAAGTGTTATTTCACTAGTCTTTTTTCCTGGGTTCTCGATTCCTCTTGCCACTGCCGCCGCTGCTATTTCATCCGATGTATTGACTGCAGACACGATCAATGGAACTACCGTACACTCCAAGCGGGATGCCCATGAGATATTCTGAAGTTTCATAGCAGCATTTATATGTACGAACTCCTCTTTCAAAGCTGGAAAATATCGAAGTGTCGTAGACATTGCTATGATAAATCCTTGTGGTAGATGCAGTGTATACATGGCAGCGATCATTTTCTGCATGGACGATGTTCGAAGCAGCAACAAACCTGCCAAAACACACGGCAGCATACGCAATGAATAATTAACTAAAACTGGAAACACCATATTCATCCATGCGGGGCACTGCGGAAATACATACATTAGTAAAAGGTGGAAAGAAACAAGTAAAACGATACCTTTACCTGCCGCCTTATATAGTCCATATACCAGCATAAGCAGGAGAAATATGCCTGAAAGCATACTCCCCTGCTCAGAATATATGTGATAGGCTGCTATATGTGATATCCATGTGGATGCGGAAAAGCTTACGATTTTTATAATATAAAAGAGTAAGGCATACAGACACCATCTTAAAATTTCCTGCATAGGAGCCTGATTCAAATTTCTTATATACAAATCAATTCCACGGTAAATGCAATAATATGGCATAAGTCCACTAATAATACTGATAACAGATAAAATAACAGATATTCCAAGCCTTTGCCCGCTTCCTTCGGTATAGCTCAGCAACACTTTCAGCCAGCTGTCCTTTTTTTCTGATACTTTTTTATTTTCCATCATATGTTTCCTTTCTGAATCGGTACTCTGCCGGAGACAGCCCCATCACACTTCGAAATGCAGATGAAAATTTTCCCGGATTTTCATATCCTACACTTGCGGCGATCTCCTGTACTTCTTTCTCTTTATCCTGTAACAGCATATTTGCAGCCAGATTCATGCGGTACCTCTTCTGATAAGAATAAATAGAATCTCCATAAACATCTTTAAAGCATTTTTTCATAGTTGTCAGTGGAATCTCATACATAGAGGAAAGTTCTTCGATGGTAAACCGTGTCTGAGGATCCCCTGTGATCTGCGCATGAATCCCTTTGATTTTTTCCATCTGAGTTTTGTAATAATATGGTCTGACTTCTTTCCTGTCTTCTACGGTCATCGTGTTTAAGTACAACAATAATTCCACGACTTTTATCTGATAATATTCTTTTGCTTTTGCAAGTTCCGGATGTGCCATGTTTTTCTGGTAAAATCCGGAAAGAATCGACTCAAGTTCCTTATCTCCCCGAATTACATAAGGTTTCTCTTCGGCACAATACCGGCTTCGAAGATTCTCAATGGATACGGAGAATCCCTGAAACAATTCATCAAGTGCCTTCTGAACTTCCACAACTTCCATGAAAATACTGACTCCATGATAATGCTTCAGAGGATAATAAGTTGTCCCTTTATGATTTTCTCTGTTATCCAAACGAAGTTCCTTTTCCTGCATAATACTGAACACACCAGGCTTTACCTCCATCTCAATTCTTCCCTCCCGGCAGTGGTCAATGCAGAATATTTTTCTGTCATTCTTCAATTCAAATTCAGATACACACTGTTCCATATGCATGTCTGAAAAGCAAATCATCACTCCGGGCAGTACTCGGTAAATCGTCATCACTCCTTCTCCTGTTGCATCATTCAGCATAAGAATCGAACAATTCTCATTCTGAATCACAGGTTTCACATTACTTCCAAGGCTTGCAATTTCATTCACATTCAAATTTCTTCTCATTCCCTTCATATAGCTATATTTTCTTCGTTAGTCATTTCTAACTTTTTATATCTTACCATGAGAATTAAGCTTTATCCATACCCGAATGGACCTTGGTAATCCATTTGGACAAAAAATAAAGTTCCAGACTTATCATCTGAAACTTTATTATAAATCCAGCATCATTGCATTACTTCACACAACGGAAATATGCCATAGAACCGTCAACATGGATATCCGTTTCTTTATATAGTTTTTGAAGGATATCTCTCAGCTCTTTCTCCGTCTGAAATGGTGGAGAAAACCACCCTTTCTTTGCAAGAATATTTTTTACCAGCCAATCTGTCCGTTTCGATTTTCCCCTGATATAAAAACAGGCAATGAAATTGCCGCCTGGTTTCAAAACACGCTATATTTCATGAAATGCTTTTTGCTTGTCAGGAAATGCATGAAAACCATTCATACTGACAACAGTATCAACAGATTCATTTTCCATTTGCAGATTTCCCACATCACCCTGAATACATTTGATATGTGCATGACTACCAAGTCTTTTTCTGGCTTGTTCAAGCATATCCATGCTGTAATCAATACAAGTAATATGTGCATTTTTCAGAGAAATCCATTTGTTTTCCGTAAATACAGCAGTTCCAACCGGAACATCAAGAAGATTTCCTGAAAAGTCATCAGGAACATATGATAAAACTTTTCGTGCTATATCATTATCATCAGTGCCACTCCAAAATAACTTAATATACAGTTTGCTGAAAATATTTCTTTGCGTAAGAACATCGTCATATATATTTTTTGATGTTTCATAAGCATTTTGTATTTTGTCTGCCATATTACCCTCCAAATTTAATTTTAATTCTAAAAGCTTAAAACTATCGTTCTCTAATCTTCCTGACATTACGATTCATGAGGTGTCTTCCAATATGTCTATAAGCAAATGCCTTAAAGGCTGAAATTTCTTGATGATGTTCCTTCAACAGTTCATCTGGACAATCATAAACACCAAAATCCTGATTGAATCCCTCGCTTTGAATATAAGTATTGTTCCTATCAAATTCAATAATGAGATTTCTGAAATCCTTGACTGCTACTCCATAACCGCAAAATGCACCTGTACATTCCGAATTTTGTTCCTGTAACTTCTTTATGTAGGTTTTATCCAAAATGAAAGCTTCCAGTTCATACCACTGATTTTCAAAATTAATTTCTACCCAGCTATGGAAAATATTTTTTGGAGCATTACGGTAAACAAACCCGGTCATAGCTCCTTTCTGCAGGCTTTTATCAATCGTAAAACCATGTACTCTGCATGGAATATTGCAGGCACGTAAAAGTGCCATAAATAAAGTTCCTTTTGTATTACATTGTCCATAACCATCTGCAAGTACTTTTGAAGCTGAAATTCCGTCATCAATATTATATCCAAATAAAACATCATCTCTTACATAGTTGTAGATTGCCTTAATCCTTTCAAATTCACCCATTTCCTTCCATTTCATATTTTGAATAAGTTTTTGAATTGCCGGATTAGAAAAATCAACCATTCGTGTTTCCCTAAGATACTTATCTTTCATTTCCTATCGCCTTTCCCATAGGTTTTCTCACAACACAATGCATTCGCATACCTTTACGAATTTCAAATTTTTCTACTTTTAATCATGCTTTTTTGCAAGCTCATAAGCATTTTTCATAGATTTTTCCTTTATATCATATTGCAAATGTCAATTTGGGTAACCGATCAGTCTCCATTATCGTTTCCAACATTCTGGCAAACCCTTCCGGGTCGCGGATCTGATACTGCATATGGTTAAATCCCTCAAAAACCGGAAAGTTACCATATATATAAGTCTGCATCACTGCACTCCTGTATTTGAAATGTTCTTCTTTACTTCCGAATTCCCAGAACGTATGTTTTTGTAATTCTTCCGGCAATTTGGGAAACGGTTTATCTTCCAGACTGTCTGTCAGCTGCCTTCTCAGATTTCTATAGGTCAGGTTCTTTCCTGCCTTTATAAAGTAAGGCTTAATCTTGTCATCGTCACACCACATAATTTTCTTCAGCGTTTTTCCATTTGACCAGTACAGGCTTTTCATTGCCACATATAAGAATGGAACCATAATCCTGCGTGTCACCTTTCCAATCTGTGCAAACTGTCCGCCATCAAAAAATATATGCTTAACCGGTATTTTGGCATTCGTCATAAATGCCATGGCAAGATCTGCACCGATAGAAGATGCCACTACAAGTTCTATCTCTTTGATTTCTTGTTTCTCCAGAAATCGTACCACTTGCTGTACCTCATCTCTTTTGCTGCAGTACCTCTGTCCGGAGCAATACACTGTTGAGGTTGGCATAATACAATAGAATTTTCCCGCCAATTTGTCAGCAACCGGCATGCTGCTTTCCCCAGTCACTCCCATTGCATGAAAGAAAAGAACAACTGGTTCTGAATTGTTTCCTGTTGTTTTAAAAACCATATTTCCACCTTCTGTCCATTTTTTATTTTTTATCCGTCTCTTTTTCTACTCTTCCATTCTGCAACAGCATTTCTCACCCGCTGATCGATATCCAGACGCGTACTACGGCATTCTTTCGGATGTTTTCTTGCTGCCTGAAATGCCAGTTTCATGAAAACTCCAGAACCAACTGGCAACATCGTCTTTAACATACTCTCTGGAAAAACGAAATGGGTTCCATGCTCATAAATAACATACTCCAATCTGCATGTGTGTGGATGTTCTTTCATACGCTGCTTCATACGGCGGATATATTTTGCTGTATCCCATAACACATCATCTTCAGCACCAATCAGCAATAATATTCCATTGATTTTTTCAATCTTGATCATCTCGTCTTCTGTGATTGTGTGAGCCTTTTCCGAATCATCAAACAGTTTTCTCGAATTAATCATATCACCTGTTCGCTTTGTTTCTTTCTCAATCACATGCCAGTAATCCGGATGTTTGTAACAAAATGGCATATACGGAAGCGGTTCTCCTTTGTAAGAAAAAAGAGATTCTCCCTCAATCGGCCATTCTTTACATCCATCTTTTTTGCCCTGCATAAATCCCTGCCAGATAAAGTCACTCGGTGTCAGACCAATCGTCAATGTAATATCTTCAAAATAAGAAGCTGCAGTTAAAGCAAGTGTTCCTGTAGTAGATGCCCCGACAATTCCTATCTTCTGATTACCATGTGCTTTTAACCAATCAATTGCTTTTTCTATACGCTCCAGCGGATAATTATGATGTCCATAATCCTTTTTTCCAGGTGACATTGTCATCACATTCACACCGAGTTTATGTAACCATTTCACAGATGTACGCGCTAGATAATCCTCTGAATCATCTCCGATCATGGCAATCATTGCACAGTCTGAATCTGATTTACATTTCCAGTATGCAGCATAAAATCCATCTGTTCCCACATCAAAATGTCTTTTCTTCATCTGTATCATCTCCTGCTCGTATAATATCATCCATGTTTTTCCATAACTATTATTTTGTTCGAGATATTTCGAACAGTTGGAATTTTACCTATCACATGATAAATCGGAATAAGTTCTTTCATCCCTTCGACCAGACTGACTTCCTGCTGGACAGAAAATTCCGATATGATTCTTTGCAGCTCTTTTCCATTCTTAACTCCCCATGTGAATTTTGCATTGCTTCCCTCTATGGATTTTTCTTTCACATGTTTTACAACAAAAGGTGACATGGTTTCGACCATTACGGTTACTTCCTGAAATGATTTTTCAATAATAGAAAACATTTTTTTGATGTCCTTCTCATACAAATACATAGTAAGTCCTTCGATTATCACCAAAACATTTTCTCCGTGATAATCGATATCATCCACGTAGGAATCATCCATTGCAGACTTTGTAATCTGATACACCGGACCTGTTTCTGTAAGAAACTGTTTCCTTATCTTCATCGCTTCCGGCAGATCCACATTATACCAACGCAGATATTTTCCTTCCATTCGATAACATCTGGTATCCAGTCCACATGCAATATTTACAACAACTGTATTTGCATGCTTCTCCAAATATTGCTCAACCATCCGGTCTAATACAATTGTTCTCGCAATCACACCATAAGTCATGGTGTTATCTTTATCTGCCTTGGAAAAGTCATAATCAAGCTTTTTCACAAGTTCTACTGCAATTTCGTCATTTATTTTGGCATTTTTCTTTCTTGTTTCTTTTGCTCTTGCATACAAAGTCTGTACCATTGTTTCCGGCACACCTGTCACATTCACTTTTTCTTTCATTGTCTGTCGCCTTCCACTGCTTTTTTCACTTCTTCCACCCACTCTGCACTATGACAGCAAAACAGTTCTTCATGCTGCATGTTATGTCTTCGGATGTCCGGATTTTTGAAATAAGTACAATATCTCTTTTCGTATTTTTTACCCATCTTTGTCGCGTAAAACACGTGGATTGTTGTTCCCGGCACATCAATTCCATGTTGGACTTTCGTAACCAGATCAGAATAGAACTGATTATAAATACTCTGTTTCGTAATCCACGGACTTCCTCCCTGGTCAATACCGAACATATTTAAAAATCTAGCAACCAGTTCTTTCTTTGATTTATCTGCTTCATTTATTTTCTTTTGCATAAATTTAGGTAATTTACCTGTGTGAACCATTCTATACATAATCGGCACAACTATCGATGACTGGATTCTTGCCATAAATGAACCCGCTTCGTCCATATCACTACTCCCAATGATGCCATGATCTATATGAATTCTTTTCCGCTGAATCAAAAGGGATACAAAACTTCCTCCAAGGAAACACCCATATGCTGCTTTAATTCTGCCCCATACTTTTTCCTGATTTCCTGCTCAATTTTTTCACATTCATCTTCCATTGAACAAAATTCTGTTTTCTCATTTGGATCAAATCCATCATAAGAAACTGCTACCGTATAAAAATAAGAACGTAACCCATCCAGTATATGGTTAAAGCTGCTATACAGGCAACAGGTACCTGGAAATAAAAAAATCACTGGTTTACGATTGTCTCCACTTTCATAAAATTTCATAGCTGGTCTCCTTTAGGCTTTTCTCACAACACAATGCATTCGCATACCTTTACGAATTTCAAATTTTTCTACTTTTAATCCTGCTTTTTTGCAACATTTTATGACTACATCTCTTGTTGGCACCTGGACATCTCCATGTCCGCATATATTTGCCAACGGCATTTCCAATGTATTCATTAGCCATACCAATACTTTATTGTCACTGGTCACATCTCTCAGTATCAATCTTCCATTTGGGCGGAGACATCTTTTCACACTGTCAAAAAATGCCTGTGGATTCGGATAATGATGGAAGCTCATAGAACAAATAATTGCATCAAATGAATCCTTTTCAAAAGGAAAGTTCTCACAGTCTCCTACAACAAATGTTGTATTTGAAATATTTTTCTTTTTTGCCTGTTCAATCATGGCCGGAGTCAAATCCAGTCCTGTATAATGTCGGTCTGGATATTTTTCTGCTAATAAAGAAATCATCGGAGCAGGCCCACAGCCTGCATCCAATAAATCTCTAAATGACTCCTTCTCTAATTCTTCCAGAATATCCGGATAATCTTTCTTGCACATTTCGTAAATACCAGCATGGCTACTTTCATATTTTCCTGCTGCTTTTGTAAATTCTTTAATTGACAATTTTTTATATTCTTCATTTTTCATGCTTTTTCTCCAATCACAGTACCTTTTTCGTCTTGCATCCGCATTTCTTCATTCTTTTCATATAAGCATAAAACTGCTTATGTAATTCCCTCATTTCATCTGGTGCCTTCATAGCATGTTGATACATAAATTTATCTCCAAAACTACTTCCAAATGTAACTGCCAGCATAATTGTCAGAAATGACAATGGCAAAAAGCGAAAAATATTCATTTTCCATGGTGACAGTTTACCCTTTTGTTTTCTCAAAAAGTTAAAATTTCTTTTCAGCTTTTCCGCTGTTTTCCTCATAATTTTCCATCCTTTTTCCACTTTCTCCGGATTGTCTGATTCATAATACGCATCCGCAATCGGTACCACCATAGCAAGATGACAAAGCTGCCATAGATGCATATCCGTTACTTTCTGGTATGGTATATGAGCATGCCTCAATATCTCTGAAAACTGCTTAGTTCTTTCGGATTTATTTCCTGATTTTTCTTATATTGTAATCCATTATTTCTTAAAGCCTCAAGTCTTTTACCTCTGGCATAAATGTTTGTATCATAACCAGCTTCTGCAAATAAAGCCGCATACAAGGATCCAATCACACCCGCACCATAAATCAATATTCTCATAAGAATCATTCCTCTCCTCTTACCCCAGTGCCACATCCAATATCATCATCAAACTAAATCCAAGTGCAAAGAAAAGCGTACCGATATTCGAGAGCTGTCCCTGAGACATTTCCGGAATTAGTTCTTCAACCACGACGTATAACATAGCTCCTGCTGCAAAGCTGAGTAAATATGGTAATGCCGGGATTACCAGCTGTGCGGCAAGAATCGTCATTACTGCTCCAATCGGTTCAACGACTCCTGAAAGTACACCTCCCAGAAATGTCTTTCTCTTACTTTCACCCTCTGCCTGATTACTTCCAACATGAAGATGCGGAATCAAATGATCAAGTGCGAGTAAAAACAATATACCAATCCAGAACCCAACAAACGGAATCAGTATACCTTCAAAAATAATTATCTTCAGCGGTATAGTATTAGTTCTATAGCTTATTGATTATATTGCCTAATATCTGTTATTCTATAATCTTTCACTGTGTTAGTTTTAACTAACTACCTAGTATAAAGAAAACCGTGCAAAAAGCAAACTGTAATTTCACACGGTTTTCTTATGCTTAAGTATATCACTTGCGTAATCATATAACAATATATTTCTTTCAACAATTTACAAAACTAGGCGGTGGAATTTACTCTTTCACACAAGTATTACTTTTTATTATTTTCTCTTGCCATAATTCCTGTAAATTGTTTGACACCGAAACGTCTCATAAACATTTCACATTTACACAGGAATAAATAGTAAATATTTAATCCGCATCCACTTAGTCCTTCATAATTTCCCTGTCCCTTAGAAATCAACAGATCAGCATTCTCAACCTCATCCATTGATTCCTTAGAGATTGCTCCAACCACATTACCTGGTAATCCGGTACCGTTTCCAAGTACCTTTTGTGCAACATCTTCCATGTGAATGTATTTTGCATCTTCCAGTGTAGCATCATTTAAAACTGGTTTGCCTCTTACAATCACAGTTATATGTAAATTAGGATTAATATCGCGAAGAGTTGAAATCAATAACTTATCTGTTACAATTTCTCCGCAGTTATCCGTAAAATAAACCAGCCTTTTCGCATTGACCAAATCGTTTTTAAAAACATCCAACAGCTTAGAATCTATATTTATATTTATTGCTTCATCTAATTGAGCTTTCAGCTCACCTTCATTTACATTTTCTAAAGCTCCAAAATCAATATAGTTTCCAACCATTGCATACTGTATTGCTGTTTTTAAATGATTTTCAGATGTATCAACTTTATTTTTTATATACGGAAATTGATCAAGCATTAATTGATTGTAATGCTGTTTGATTTCTGTATAATCCATCATATTTCCAAAAAGTTCCTGACGAAGATTATCCATTTTTTCTGCAACCTGTGGTGTAGATAACCCATCACTATTCTTTACAATCTCCTTCACCTTATATTGATATTCTGTTATCTTTTCTTCTGTTGCATTAACAGGATATTTATTGATATTTCGTTTTATCTGACATTTTTTACATTCTTCATTTATAACCATAATGTCACCTCCGTAAACTATGAGATAAACGGCCTACAGCTCCGTATATTTCACTGCATTTCCCTTTGCTTTATCTACCGGATATTTTGCTTCATTCTGTTTCATCTTCATATTTACGATTTCATCAGCATCAAGTTCCAATTTATCAAGAAGATTTTGTGAGTAAACAAGTACATCTGCCAGTTCTTCTTTTATATGCTGCAGATCATACTCTGTATCACTCCATTGGAAACACTCTAATAACTCTGCGGCCTCAATCACAATCGATTTTGCAAGATTTGCCGGACTATGAAATTGATCCCAGTCTCGATCTTCTGTAAATTTACGAATGCACTCTATTGTTTTTTCTTTCATGAAATTCTACCTCATTATTTTTGTTTCAAAAGCTTTTTTAAATACTCTGCCAAGGCGGTATCTGTACAATATACATAACATCCCTTCATGCCTCTCGTCATAAGTGTCCGGTATGTATTTTTTATAATTTCATCTGCCACCTGATCAGCTTTTTCTTTATCTTTCTTCGCCAGTGTTTTTATTCCTTTTAATGAATTATCAGTTCTTGCACGTTTTGTGTAGTCGGTGATCACTTTACCATTTTCAAATCGCATATCGTCACCAATGATAACACCTACATAATCGAATTCTAGCCCTTGCGATGTATGAATACATCCGGCTTCATGAATGGACTCTTCACTGATTGCAAAAGCATCTCCGCCATCGAGATTCCAGCTTATAGAATAATCTCCAATTTCGATGTCATGATAATTTGTATTATTTCTGGTAGCCTTCGGCCAATTCCAACAATAACCTGCGAGAATTCTCGCTCTATTTCTGGCACGATTCTTTTCAACCACAATTGATTCCATCTCTGCAGGTGTATCACAGATACGAATATCGTAATCAATTCCGTCAAGATCATAATTGGCTGTATCACGGATTTCCAACGCCTGATCTAACCATGCCAGGTATCCGTCAGAACCATTACAGCGGAACTGAGAAACAAGCTGCATTTTAATAACTTCTGATTTTTCCAAGGCCGCCCACTTTTCTATTTCCGCGACACTTCCAATATCTGACAGTGTGACCCTCTGACTTTCATCAATAAAAAACACACTACAAGCAGCGGCATGAATAATTTCTTTTATCTGATTCTCACCCATGTTTTGGAACATACCGGATTTTTCATTAAGCCGGTGGGCTTCATCAGCCAGTAATGTTCCGACTGAATTTCTTGGTGCTTCGGTATAACTTCCGGAACCTTTAAAGAGATTATCTACACTATTTTTCCTCATGTGTCCCTTTAACTTGAACTGATAGACTGTTCTAGGTGCAGCATTTTTCGAAACATATTGAACAAATTGCATGCGATTCGTGAGTTCAGCCAGTAGATTAATTGCAACGACTGTTTTTCCGGTTCCAGGACCACCTTCAACAATAATCGTTCTTTTCTTACCATCTTTTTGACATTGACAGGAATAATCAAGAATACTTTCATATACAACCTTCTGTTCATCCAACATTACGAATTCTTGATTTCCTTTAAGCATATTTACAAGCGCGTCTTGAAGTTGTTTAGAAGGTTTAATTTTTCCATGTTCAATTTTCAGTAATGTATCCTCTTTGTCACCTGTTACAATTTGCTTTTTGATAAATGTACGAAGAGATTCTCTTTGTCCGTAAGTAAATGCAGGTGTTTCTTCCATAATATCCTGATATTGTTCTTTATCCAATGGATCATTTTCGCTTCTTGGATAATTATGAAGATACGCACAGGGATGAAGACCGATTTCGTTGTCTTGAACATATTCGTTATAATCCCTGATTAACGCTGCGTAAGACCATGCTTGATAACATGGATGTACAACTCTTCGGTTCGCTCCACCCGTATATGTTTCAACAATTGCATCCTGACCATCTATAGATGCTAATTTCTCCCATTGTTTCAATTCAACAATAACAACATTTCCTTTTCCATTCCATCCATAACCGGAAATAAGAAAATCTACCCGTTTTGAAGTCTGGGGAATATTATATTCAATCGCCACACCTGCATCCTTTGGAATATCGGAATCATTCAATGTAATATACATTTCTTTTAATGAATTCCGCCAGGCATTCAGCTCACTTAGTCCTGTCGTTCGGTTCATCTTTAATTTTATATTTTCATATAATTTTGTTTCCAAACGATCATTCTCTGTATCAATCATAAAATCACTTTTTGTACCTGCATAAATAAGCATGTATTCACCCCACACATCATATTGTTTTGTTCAATTTCAATACATAACCCTAAAGTAATCCAAATACGCTTTATACTTGTCCTGCGATGCCAGACAGATATCGGTCAAATAACCTACACTTTTCTAACGCTAAATCAAGTTAATCCTTTGTGTTCGTCAAATTTTCCATCTTAAACACATAATAACCTTCATAGTAATAACTGTGATCGATACCCTTCATATAAATTTCTCGATCATTTACATTGTCCGTAAGTGCATTTTTCAGAAGAAACTTTATTTCGATATCTTTGATCGGACTTCGCTCCATGGCAAGCAGATAATCCTCTTTATCCACCTTGCTCCAGTCAACCACATAGCCTATTTCTTTTTTCAACATCAAGTCAAGCCATATTCTCGTACTTCTTCCATTTCCCTCTCGGAACGGATGAGCCACGTTCATTTCAACATATTTTTCGACAATTTCATCAAAAGTTGACTGTGGCATTTTGTCTATACTCTGTAATGCTGTTTCCAAATACATTAGCGGAGCAAATCTAAAATTTCCTTTTGAAATATTAACCTTTCTTAATTTACCGGCAAAATCATAAATCTCATCAAAAAGATATTGATGGATCAATGCAAGACTTTTATAAGTCCCCGGTTCTAATGTCTCAAAAAAGCCACTTTCAAACATTTCAAGCGCTTTTTGCTTACTGATTTTTTCTTCCATTCTTGCTAATTCTGTAGAATCTGTAATACCTAATTTATTTTCAAGCATAATTTACCTCACATTCTTCATGCGATCACTTTTCCAGTCACAAATCTATCTTTATAAGTATACCGTAATATCGGCAATAAATCCATTTTATTATGTGATATCTTACTTTTGTTTTGCCGTATTTAAATGCTGCTTTATCTTCACAGCTGGTCTAAATATTCGTCTGATTATCAACTGCAAAAATCAAACATCTCCCTGCAAATCATTTTCCCGCATGTTGTTTTGAAAATACTTTCATAAGCTTTTAATGCAGCTTCTTTCGATAAACCATCCTCCATAATATTAACCAGGAAATCAGCCTCTACCAATATCTGATAATCAATTTCATCAATATTATTATATGTATGGTGATGTGCAATCAAATACTGAACACGATCAGATACATCTTGATCAAAGCCTAATTCTTTGAGCATCTTTTCTGCAATTGCAGGACCTTCTTTTTCTTGTAATTTTCCATTGCAGTTTCCATATTTTTCTTCGCAGAAATGAATTCCAATATCATGTGTCAAAGCTGCTGCTTCAATGATAAACAAGCATTCCTTATCTACATTTTCTGTTTCTGCGATCAATTTTGCATAACTATGCACTTTACAAAAATGTTGAATCCTCTTTGCATCTCCTCTGTATAATTTAATCATTGCCAAATGTAATTTATTTATCATTTTAATACTTCCTCCTCTTGCACTATATAATAGCTTTTGAATTGATTCTCTATTTTCCGTGACATATGTCACATTTTTATTCCTGAATCTGTGTCATTAGAAACGGTCAATTCAAAATGTTTTCTATTTGTTTTTAGATAGCCTTCTTTTTGTAACTTTGATATCTCTGTAGACATTGCCGCACGATCTATACAAAGATAATCTGCCAGCTGCTGCCGGTCAAAAGGAATATCAAAAGATAACGACGAATGTCTGATAGATTCTGCTGACAGATACGACAATAGTTTATCTCTGGTTGTTCGTTTCCCGACATGGGTGATCTTATCGTTTAGGATCAGTATCTTATTCGCCAGGACACTGACAAGGTTACGGATCAGTTTCTGATGATGCTCGCATGCCGTCGGGCAGGAAACAAGGAGTCTCTGGACATTCAGGGAAATAATTTCACAATCCTCATCTGCTATCACACTGATATTTAAAACAGCTCCCGGGCTTGCTGCATATGGCTCACCAAAGAAATCACCGGTATGGCATTTTGACAGAATATTTCGATGTCCCCAGAGATCTTCCTGAATCACAAGAACACAGCCTGACAGCACAAGTCCCATTACCTCGGTAGAATCTCCCGCTCTGAAAATATAAGAATTTCGTTCTTTGGAAATTATTGTTGCATTTACACAATGCAATATGGATAATATCTCGTTATCTGTAAGGCCTTTGAAGAATGGACTGTTTCTTAGAATAGGCAAATATTTTTTCAAAATCGTTCCTCCTGTTGGAAATCAAACATACAAGTTGTATTTATTATACTATGATTCTAGCAGAAACAAAAGTGAAATGTTATAAATGGAGGGTAAAAATGATAAGAAAGATTATTCGAATCGATAAAGAAAAATGCAACGGCTGTGGTGTCTGTGCAGATGCCTGCCACGAAGGTGCCATTGATATCATTAATGGAAAAGCAGAATTGGTGAGAGAACATTTCTGTGACGGACTTGGTGATTGTCTCCCGGAATGTCCTACAGGTGCCATTTCTTTTGAAGAAAGGGAAGCTCCTGCATATGACGAAGAAGCCGTAAAAGAAGCACAGAAAAAAATAGTTACTCAAAATCAGGCAATGTCCTCTCACTCCGGCTGTCCGGGATCTAAAATCATGCAGATTCGGCGGACAGAAACACCTGAGTCTGTAAAACCATCTTCAACCGTAGATTCTGTATCAAAACTTCAGAACTGGCCAGTCCAGATTAAACTTGCCCCAGTCAGTGCACCATATTTTGACGGTGCAAAGCTTTTAATTGCAGCCGATTGCACTGCTTACGCTTATGCAAGTTTTCATAAGGATTTTATTCAGAATAAGGTAACATTAATCGGCTGTCCTAAATTAGATCAGGTAGATTATAGTGAGAAATTAACTGCAATCATTCAAAATAACAACATCCAAAGCGTAACGATCGTAAGGATGGAAGTTCCTTGCTGTGGTGGTCTGGAGATGGCAGCAAAAAAAGCGCTTCAAAATAGTGGAAAATTCTTACCATGGCAGGTTATAACGATAGGTATTGATGGGAAAACTATAGAATAAAAAAAGAAGGAGAATGCAATAATGGATAAGAAAATGTTTTGTTTTCAGTGTGAACAGACAGTCGGATGTACCGGCTGCACAGGAAATGCCGGCGCCTGTGGAAAAAAAGCAGATACAGCCAGATTACAGGATGAACTGACAGGTGCGTTGATCAGCCTTGCAAGAGCTGTTGACGGTTCAACTGCTATTTCTAAAAGAACCGGGCAAATCATAATTGAAGGATTGTTTACTACAGTTACAAATGTGAATTTTGACGATGCATCAATTGAAAACATGATACAAAAAGTCAGAGCTGAAAAAGAAAGACTGGTTCCTGACTGCAGCAAATGTCAGTCACCATGCGGTAAAACAGATGAATACGATATGCAGCAGCTGTGGGATACCAACGAAGATATCCGTTCTCTGAAGTCTCTTATTCTTTTTGGGATTCGTGGGATGGCAGCCTATGCCTATCATGCAAATGTTCTGAATTATGAAGATGCCGAGGTGAATCGATTCTTCTGCGAAGCACTGTTTATGATTGGTTATGGGGAGAGTGTGGAAACTCTGCTTCCTACAGTACTGAAAGTAGGGGAAATCAATCTGAAGTGTATGGCACTTCTTGACAAGGCAAATACAGAAACCTATGGAATACCAGAACCAACCGATGTGACACTTACAATAGAAAAGGGGCCTTTTATTGTCGTGACCGGACATGATCTGAGAGACCTGCAGCTTTTGCTTGAACAAACAGAGGGAAAAGGAATCAACATCTATACTCATGGTGAAATGCTCCCTGCCCATGCCTATCCGTTCTTAAAAAAATTCTCTCATTTAAAAGGGAATTTTGGAACCGCATGGCAGAATCAGCAGAAAGAGTTCGATCATCTTCCAGCTCCGATTCTCTACACTACCAACTGTCTGATGCCGCCAAAAAGCAGCTATGCTGACAGAGTATTTACAACAGAAATGGTTGCTTTCCCAGGTGCTGTTCATATCGATGAAAAGAAAGATTTTACGCCGGTTATTGAAAAGGCACTGGAACTGGGTGGTTACAAGGAAGATCAGATACTCACAGGCATCAATGGCGGTAAAAAAGTGACAACCGGTTTGGGTCATGCGGCTATTCTGTCTCATGCAGGTACTGTAGTAGAAGCTGTAAAATCAGGAGCAATCCGTCATTTCTTCCTGGTTGCCGGCTGTGATGGTGCCAAACCGGGCCGAAACTATTACACAGAATTCGTAAAACAGACACCTTCTGACAGTATTGTCCTTACCCTGGCATGTGGAAAATTTCGTTTTAATGATCTTGAACTGGGAGAAATCGGTGGTCTGCCACGGCTGATGGATATGGGGCAGTGCAATGATGCTTATGGTGCGATTCAGGTTGCTGTGGCACTTGCAGATGCATTTGGATGTTCCGTAAATGAACTTCCACTCTCCTTTGTTCTCTCCTGGTACGAACAGAAGGCTGTCTGCATCTTGTTAACGCTTCTGCATTTAGGTATCAAAAACATTCGTCTTGGTCCTTCTCTTCCGGCGTTTTTGTCTCCTAATATTCTGAATTTTCTAGTGGAGAATTATGGCATTGCACCTATTACCACACCGGAAGAAGACATTAAAGCACTGCTGAATCATAGCAAATAAAGTTTTAACGGTTCAGCACCTTTACAGTTGCATAAGCTTTCGAGTGATCTATAAATTCAACAAAGCCGATGCGGGATTCAAAATCCTCCACCGGCTTTATTGATTGTAATCCCAGAAATGAAAACTATCTTATAATATGTACTCCATTTGTCTTTCTTTCGTTCGCATTCCGATTTTTTCATAGAATTTCTCAGCAGGAGTATTTCCTGCCCATACATTTAATGTCACTTCATAACATCCCAGCTGTTTCGCTTCACTTTTTACATATTCAAACAGACTTTCGCCAATATGCTGGCCTCGAGCCTCTTGATCGACACATAGATCATCAATAAAGAGAGACTTAAACTGCACCATATTATTTGAAAAGGGCTGCTCCTGCAATTGACAAAATGCATACCCTATACAAACATCATCCTCATTTACTGCAACATATACCGGTTTTTCTTTATTTTTCAGAAGCTCTGTCAATTCGTCTGTAGTATATTTGGTCGTATCCGGAATAAAAATATCAGGTCTTATATCTGCATGAATTTGTAACACCTGTTTTAATAGCTCTAAAATTCTTGGAATATCTTTTTCTTCTGCTTTTCTGATAATCATTTTTACTCTCCCATCATTGTATCAATATCAGTAAACTATTTCTAATCATCAATTATTTCCCAGTGTCCATTGGAACCACGACCAATAAATCGGACAATACCTATATCTTTGATATGACGTTTTACAGTCTTGGAACTTATTCCTAACGTCATAGCCATTTTTTCTGAGGGACATTCCGAGGGAGCCGCCGATGATTTTTCCAGATCCACTACTTTTACGTTCCATATATCCTAGCCGATTAAATATATCTGCCAAAACCGGGTATCTTCTCGTTAATGGAACTGTAAGCGGATCCGGTAACTGCACTTGCTTCTCTTGTTCTTCCTGCATAGCTAAGCTGATGCTGACAGCACCTGGAATGACCTTCGGAGTCTCATCTCAATTTTGGAAAGAAGATGACTATCTTAAAGCCCTTTCCCCATTGGGAAGCAGCTTCCAGACGAAGGTTTAGATCGTCTGCCATCTTCTTAACCAGGTAAAGCCCTATACCGGTAGCTTTCTTTCTGCTGTCAGTAGAATCCCCGGTAAAGCCCTTTTGAAAAATATACGGCAGATCATATTTTTTTACACCGATGCCATTATCCTCAACTGAAAGGACATCTGCGGTCTCCGAATGTATCATAGAGATCGTTAGCATGGGACTATCGCTGCTATATTTTATGGCATTGCTCACGATCTGTCCCAACATAAACTGAAGCCCTCTACGGTCTGTATAGACTGTTTTAGATTGCAGTTTATTGAGAATTGCAAACTGCTTTTCTTCCAAAAGTGGGGCATAGTCATCCAGAACTTCCCCCAAGCAGTCATTCAAATTGATATCCTCAAACTGATAATCCTTTGTACTGCTCTTTAACCGGGCATAGTATAACATTTGAGTGACATCCTCCTGAAGCTGACTGCGGACATAATCTAGCTTTGTTTGCAGGGGAGGAGATATTTCGTCACTCCGATTATCCAGGAGCATGGTCAACAACGATAGGGGCGTTTTCGCTTCATGTGCCCAGCCCTCCACATATTCTTCATAGTCCTGTAGGGCATCTGCCATACTGTTACTCTCAGTTTTGTGTTCCTGTAAAACTGATGCCAGAAGCCGGATAGATTCTCCTTCTTCCTGGCTGATGGCACTGAGCAGCCGTTCCTCGTTGCAGATGGTAGGATCACTGAGGAAATCCCGGAACAGCTCTCGGCAGGTGGTCTCCCGCTTGTTTAGTACAAACAGAATCGCTGAAAACAAAAAGAGGCTTGTCAGAACTAGTAACCCAATCAAGGTTTGAAATGCCTGAATGTCAGAAATCCAAAGAATGATAGCACAAAAGCAATCCACGCCCAACAGCAACAATAGCCAGGGATAGTATCGCTCTGTTATGCGCCAAAGCTGCTTCATGGAGCCACCCCCGTTTCCAGACGATAGCCCATCCCACGAACCGCAACGATTCGCTGCTTCATCTCAAGACCGGACATCGTCTTTTTCAGCCTGGTCAGATTAACCTGCAAGGCATTTTCGTCTATGTATTCCGTGGTTCCCCATAGTGCTACGCAAAGCTGCTCCGTCGTGACCAGAGCATCGCCGCCGGACAAAAGAGCAACCAACAGTTTTCCCTGATTTTTTGGAAGCACGACAGAGGTATTATGAATTTAAAGCGTGTAGGTCTGCTGGTCTAACAGGAAATTTGGTCCCTCCATGAGATTGGTACGGCCTTCATACCTTTTGAGAATATTGGATACCCTGGCAAGAAGTCGATCTTTTCTACACGGCTTCGTCAAATATTCATCGGCACCCAAGTGGAACGCTTGCAGTTCATCCTTTACCTGATCTCTGGAAGTCAGTACCAGGACGGGGATAGCGGTTTTATTCTTTAGTTCCTGGCAGATTTGAAAGCCACTGATCTCCGGCAAATTCAGGTCTAAGATCACAAGGTCAGGACGGAGGGCTGCCAAGAGCCGCGCGGCATCTTCAAACTCGCTGATTGCCTCCGCAACATACCCGTCCTTTTGGAGCATATTGCAGAGTTCTTCCCGCATATAGACTTCATCTTCCACAACAGCAATTCTTTTCACGACAGCACCTCCTTCCAAATTATTCTTCTCTCTGTGGCTGCATCAGTGTCAGCAAATACCGATCACTGGATCGCTTGACCACTCTCATATAAATATATTCTATCACGCAAAGCAGCAAAATCATAGCAACAGATACAAGCAGCATTTCAGACACTGTCCCACGGGTTCGAGACGAGAGTATCCCTGTAAATAACGCCCTGACTCCAAACAGACTGCTGACAGCCGCAACCAATACAGGAAGTCCCATAAACCAGGTAATTTGCTTTCTAGCAGACTGGCAAAGGGTTTCGTAAGTAGCTCCCAGGCGGATCAGCGTCTGGTATCTGCGCCCGGTTTTCTGCTGACTCATCAGGAACTGAACACCCACGATGGTGTTGGCAACTACCAGGAAAACAATCGCAAGATAGAGGGTAATATAACTGGATGCTATGGTGTAGAAAAGCTGACGACCCATATTCTGAAGATAGCTTTCATATTCAATGCCAGTTTCGTCCAGCTTCTCATTCAAATCCAAATATGCAGTCATAAGGCTATTTCCATCCAGAGCCTGCTCACTGAGCACCGCATTGACATAGGTATCATACATTCCTTGGCTATAATATAGGAATGCTTCATCCGGAAGAATCAATGCAAAGGACAAGGTTATAGAACGGTCCGTGACCAAATTCACAGACTGAACCTCTCCTGTAAGATGAATCGGACTACCATCCAGTTCCACCTTGGGCTGTCCGGCCAATACTTGGTTCAGCATTGCGGTACGGCTTACCGTAGTAAACTCTGTATCAATATAGACAGCGGCCTCTTTTTCGCCTAATTGGAGAGCCGGTTTGCCGGACAATTTCAACAAACGATTATAGTCCGATAAACAAATCAAATATGGGTATGTGGCATAATCAAGATTGTTCAAAAGGACATCCCGGTCTTCTGACTGGGGCAAGCTCCGAAGAGAGTCCATAACAGCGTTCATGCTGTAGGCATTATCATAATCTTCTATGGTGCGAATACGCCCAACCCTCATTTCAAAAAGCTCTGAAAATTGATTTTCCAAACTGTTTTCTTTCAGGACTGCCTTTATATTCGGAAGAACCTGCGATGAATCTTCTGCAGTATGATCTTCAAAAGTATAGTCGATTACATGACCAGAAGACAGGTTATTCGTTCCTGCAATTCCTACGCCCGCACCAAAACAACACAGCGCTGCCAGAATCAGCAGGGAGCTGATGGCCATGGAGTTTGACTGATGAATGACATTCTCCTGAATCTGCCGGAAGGTAAATACATGAAGCTGCTTATTTCCTTTTCCTTTCTTAACAATCAAAGCAATCAGCGCACGTATCCCATAGAAAAGCAGCATCGTACCAATTATGCCCAACAGCAAAGTCAGTCCCATCATACTTACCTTTGTCCATGCAATTTCCTGAATCGCCATGTAGTAAGCCACTGCCAACATCACACTTCCGCATATAGCAGCCAGTCCATAGATAACAGAGGGCATTTGCTTTTTGGTGCGGTTCGTTGACTGGGATAGCAAAGCGTCTATCTCCTGGCGGCTGATTCGTCTACTCAAAATCAGAAGTGCCGACAGCTTAATTGCCAGAAATCCTGCCATCGTCCATTCGATTGCAGACCAGGATAAAGAAAACTGATGACCGATGATTCCCATGCCTACCAGCTTAGCGGTGACAAGACTGACAATTTCTGAAAGCACCACAGCTACAGGTAAGCCTATGAACATGGCAAGAATACTGATCAGGCAATCTTCCGCCAGAAGCATACCAAACAGTTTACTTCTACGCATCCCCAACATTAGATAAACACCAAACTCATGCCGTCTGCGCTCGAATTGATACTTGCAGGCAAAATAGATCAAAAAGAACAGAATACCGAGGGTCATTCCATAAAACGCAGGAATCAGAAGCAGAAGTTTGTTAACTGCGTCACTCTCCATTTTCTGCAAAAAGAGCATTACATCTTGAGTGGAGATGGAAAGAATCATGTAAAAGGCAACAATGGAAATCACCAGGGAGCTGAAAAACAGACCGTTTTCCTTTCGGCTGCGGCGGCTGTTCCGAAGAATGAGATTAGAGAACATTTGCGCTGCCCCCTCCCAGTTGCGCCATCACCTTCAGGATGCGCCCGTAGAACTCCTGCTGGCTTTCGTCTCCACGCCGAAGCTCATGAAAGATCACGCCATCCTGGATGAACAGGATGCGCTTACAGAAGCTAGCGGCATTGGAATCATGGGTTACCATCAGGATCGTAGCTTGTTCGTCACGATTCAGGCCGGACAGCTTCTCCATAAGACTTTTTGCGTTCTTAGAATCCAGCGCACCCGTCGGTTCATCGGCAAGGATCATTTGAGGATGTAAGATCAGAGCTCTTGCTGCCGCAACACGCTGACGCTGGCCACCGGACATCTTGGACGGAAACTTATCCAGAACATCAGTGATTTCCAGATAGACAGCCAACTGCTTCAGCCGCTGTCTGCTTTCTGCTTCAGATACCCCATGCAAAGAAGTCGGGAGCAGGATGTTTTCCCTGCCAGTCAGGTTGTCCAGCAATTCAAAGTTCTGGAATAGATAACCAACCTTTTTCCCACGGTACTCTGCAAGAGCCTTTCCCTTGATCGATTGCAGAGTATCACCCTCCACCTGAATGCTTCCACCTGTGGGCTGAATCACAGTTGCAATACAGTTGAGAAGCGTGGATTTACCGGAACCACTGCTTCCCATAATACCGAGAAACTCTCCCGGCATGACCTGAAAAGTGATTCCGTTCAGGGCTCTCGTCTGGTTTGGCAAAGTCCCATAGACTTTGGTAAGATTTTCAATATTCAAAATTGGTTTCATGTGAATACCTCCTATCCATTTCTAGGTAAATGATAGCACAGAAACACAATAAAGAACACTTACAGTCGCTGTAAGGATTCTGTTCCTGTTTTCAGAACAAGAATGACGCATCAAGCGGAATAAGTATATGTTTTGTAAAAACGTCGGGTGACAATGAAAAAATATGCTGGACTACCGGATTGGCTAACTTGCATTTCTTTGTCAATTCTGGTAACCGCTTCAAACATGGAAGTTTCTGTTCTTACTTTTATTATACTCAATCAATAAAATCAACACGGTTCAGCAAATTTTAATTATTTCCAATATGACAAAATTGCTTCCTGTTATATTTATCTATTTCTTTATTTCTCTATTATTCCGATCCGGTCTTCCAAAGGTATAAATAAGGTGTAAATTATTCGTCAATCATCAAAAAATCCTTTAAAGCCTAGGCTTTCACAGCATCCATTAAACACTGCCGTGGCAGATAAAAAGTACTCTAATCATAAAATTCTCCTGTTCTGAAATGCCCTGTAATGCCGAGTTTTGCGTTGGTTTATCGGCTTTTCCGGGCATCATCTTTTTTCTTGTTTATAACTACACTTTTTACAAAATACTTCAAAATGGTGCAATTCAAAGCAATGTGTAGTAGTCAAATCGTAGTCAGTTAAAGGGGGTCAGACTACTGACGGGGGTGTGCATTATTTAACGAAGGAGGGTGCTGAGATAGGCATACTCTTGTATTATCGTCTATAAAAACTAAAACATCAATTTGGGGCTGTTGCTCTAGTTTCAGTTACACAAACTTGAAATTGTAAATCTTAAAAAATGGTTTTCAAGTAATTTATCCAGTCGGATAACCCTTCTTGATTAAACTCCAACAAGGCTTTCGAATATATATGAAACGCTTCTGAATCGCTTTCTTCCATAAAATGTAATGCTTTTTTGGGACCATAATAGTGTATGCCTTTTATATCAAAATATATTTCAAGGCTGTCACACAATAACCAATGCCAACGATAGTAACCTTCAACATCTCCTCGCATTGTGCGTAACAGCATCTTTTCACACCATTTAATTTCCTGCGAAACATCTTTTGCCGTTTTTAAGGGAATATGTTCTATATAGTCAAGTACATTCTTTTTTAGCCATCCACCCATTCCGTTTTTATCCAGTATGATTTTCCCATCCCACACCTGTGCAAACTCAGCCGGGTCGTACTCCGACAGGAACTGATCCGGCGGATAAATAAATACATCAAGAACAACGCCATCAACAAAAGATGAATCATGCAGTTTTTCTTTTCCTGCAATAATAAGTGCATCAAAGTCACTATTCAGATTTGCACTTCCGTCAGCAAAAGAACCATAGACAATTATCGATTCCGGTTGATAAGTCTTTTTCAAATAGTCTATTATTTTGTCCGTACTTTTCATTACATTCGCCTCCTCAAATACCGATTTCTCAGTTTCAAAAACTGGAATTTAGTTTTGCATGAATTTTACATACTCCGCAACCAAAAAGATGTTTTTCAAATCTTCCTCATCTAATCCACGGTAGACAAACAAATCATCGTGCAGTGGCATTACTTCCTCGATATTTTCGCTTTCAATATGAAATTCTCCTGTGCTTAAATCAATGCCGACAAGAGCATTGCCTGTCTTATAGCTTTTTATATTAGGAAGCACACCTTTGGGCAATTTGTTGCGAGAGAATGCATTCTCTGTGATATTGAGTGCAACTATTTCTTGAAAAGCTGCATCGTTAAATACTTGATGGGCATATTTATTTCTGAAATATTGGTCTACTTCTGTTCCTGTTTTTCGGTTTGGCTTCATCGCTGCATGGTGTGCTTCAAAAATTCGTTTCCACTCTGCAAGCATTTCTGCTGTTGGTTTAACGGTTAGCATTTTGTTTCCTCCTCTACAACTTCCGATTGAGATTTCACCTGTTTTAAGAGATTTAATAACTGTTATATTTTGTTATTAAATTCTCCGCAAACCCTTGAAAACACTGAATTTATCACTGGTGAACTTTCCCTTATTGTTTCCCTTGTGTTATATTGTCCCGCCAGTGTTTACGAACTCTGATAAGGGTAAATACAAGGGCAAGAAAATCCTATAAAACAGTATAACACAAAATAAAAGTGACATGGTGAACTGATTGAAATGCTTCTGATTTTTGCAACAAATGATTGATTTAACGATAATGAGATTTGATACGATGAGAACAATATTTGCAGAATACAATCCCAACCGTTGCTAATACAGAAAGTAAGCCCGCTGCTGCGAGAATTATCTGCAACTGCCCCAGATTGATGTTTGGCAGGTTACAGTCAGGTAACGCTGGAAAAAACTAATTCCTGAATTTGATTCTTTTTTCATGATATCTGCTCTCCTTAAATTATTTACAACAATCCCCTTCACCGCAGCCAAGGCAAGTAAGGGATTCTATAAAGTGTTTGTAATTCATCAATGTCTCACAATTCAAAGAATAGTGATGCCATTTTCCTTCCTTACGATCATTCACAAGGCCGCATCCTACCAATATCTTCATATGATGGGATAAAGTTGGCTGGGTAATTTCAAATCTTTCCAAAAGTTTACACCCGCACTTTTCTCCATCCGACAGCATCTGTACAATTTCCAGCCGGTTCGCATCGCCCAAAGCCTTGCATATCAAAGCCACATCCATTGCATTCATATTGACACCTCACATTGATCATTGTCTATGTTCAATATAATATATACATAGATATTTGTCAATGTATGTATTTTAAAAAAGAGAATCAAGTTTTTGATTCTCTTCATACATTCATTATAGCTTTTATCATCCATTTTATTTGCCCCAAACAGCCGCTGCATTCGACCTTACAAGCAGTTCTTCCACAGGCAGACCAATCGGACAAATATCATGACAAGATAACGACTTCCCGCATCCCTCAAAATATTTCTTCTTATATTCAGCAGAAATCTCATTCAAATGAGTGCTTTCCTGTTCTTCATTCAGAATCCGAAATGCGTTGACTGCAGCAACAGCGCCTGCGAAAATCCCATTTGCAGAGAAGTTAGGACACACTTCAAGACAGCAGCCACACATCAGACAGCGTGCCGACTGGTATCTCGGTTCATGTGTCCACGAACTCATATAAGCTTCACTTTCAAGCCAAAGGTTCAGTTTTTTCAAATTTTCAAACAGATTTGACCGGTCAACGATCAAATCTCTTACAAGCGGAAATTTGCTTAAAGGTTCCAAGGTGATTGTAGAACCTTTTAACATATGTAGAAATGTAGAGCATGCCAGCCTCGGACGTTCGTTAATCAGCATGGCGCAAGCCCCACATTTTCGCACCATACAGCTACATTCCCAGCTGATGGGAGTAACTATAGTTCCTGAGTTATCTTTCAAAGGAGTTCTACTGTTCAATTCCTTTAGAACAGTGGCAACAGAGCTGTTTTTGCTTCCGTCAAACTCAAATTCCTGCCAATAACTATCTGATTTCTGACTCTCCTGCCGCCTGATTTTTATTTTATATACCAAGTGAATCACCGCCTTTCTGGAACAGGTACAAAGGAAATCTGTATCTGCTTTCCATCAAATCTGGCTACCGTTGTTTTAAGGTAATCATTGTCATTGCTCTTCGGATAATCCTCCCGCCAGTGTGCACCACGGCTTTCTTTTCTTGCAAGAGCACTCTTTAGAACTGCCATGCCAAGCAATGGAAGATTTCCTGTCAGCGCTTGTACCGTTTGAATCCCATTTAACAACGTATTCTCATTTCTGACAACGCCCATAGTCTCCTGCATCACTTTGTTTAATTGCTTTATTTCTGAAATTTGAGACGCTGGTGGAAAATCTATCTGTGTCGCACAAGATAGATCTACTACATCTGCCTGTTCGCATGCTGATTTTGCCGCAACACGTCCTCCGTATAACGCTCCTAACAGAGAATTTCCACCAAGACGGTTGGCACCATGATATTGGGCACAGCATTCTCCGGCAGCGTAAAGATTCTGAATCGGCGTTCTGTGCTGCTCATCCACCAGAATACCTCCCATAAAATAGTGAATTCCCGGTAAAACAGACACCGGTTCCTTTCGTATATCTTTATGCAAATAGGTCATACAATCGTCTGCCAGACCAGATAGCTTATTTGAAATAATCTCCTCCGATATTTCCGTCATGTCAAGAAATACCTCTGATTCATGGCTGACCTTCCATATCTCTCTGGCGGTAATATCTCGTGGCATCAGATTTCCAAGCTCCGGGTATTTTTCCTCCATGAAATACCATTGTTTTCCATCTTTCATGGCAAACAACCTGCCACCTTCCCCTCTGGCCGCCTCGCTGATGAGCATGCGTTTTCCACCACATTTCACAGTTGTCGGATGATACTGGATCATCTCGCCATTTGCCAGAGGAACACCAAGCCGGAACAATTCTGCGGTGACTTCTCCTGTATTGCTCAGCGAACCCGTTGTATTTCCAAACAATCCGTGCATACCACCGGTGGCAACAATAACCGCATCCCCCGGTAATTCCACAGTCTCCTGACTGTATTCATCCCTGATTACGCAGCCACAACAAATATTGTCACACAGACGAAGTGTTAGGAAAGAATGATGGCTGAACCGTTCTACCATACCAGATGCTTCTTTCCTGCGAACAGCGTCTATCATAGCTGTCATGATCTGCTTCCCGGTATCGCTCTGCGCAAAAGCAGTCCTTTTCTTTTTCTGCCCGCCAAAATTCCGCAGATCCACATCATCATAGCCGCTCATGTTAAATTGAACTCCAAGTTCTAACAGCCAGTGCACCAGCTCCGGTGCTGCCTGTGTCATTCCCCAAACTGCATTTGGATCTGCCAGACCACATGCTGCCTTTATTGTATCTGTAAAATGTTCTTCGGGACTGTCGTTTTCATCTTTTGTATTCAAAGCTGCGTTGATACCGCCCTCCGCCATAACAGACTGTGCCCGCTCTGACGGAAGGGAGGAAACCAGTTTTACATTGCATCCATTTTCCGCTGCCTGCAAAGCCGCTGAAAGTCCTGCCAGTCCAGCACCTATAATAATAATTGTCTTACTCATAGATATTGCCACCCAATATAATAGGAAATAACTGCGCCCGCTATAAACAGAAGGAGCACCGAAAGAATCAAATAAATATCACCCCTTCGTTCTTTATAACTGATGATTCCCAGCGATACGAGCAATGGGCGGATATTGATAAAAATATGAACAAAGATTGCCGCCACGAACAAAAGCTGAGTTACCATCTTTACCGTTGTAAAAGGGAACAAAATATATGTCCCATTCTGCACCTTTCCAAACAAGCCAATATGGAAGAACAGCAGAATCAGTATTGCCATCCCACTGGCTCGTCTCGCCCAAAATATGGCGTTCTGTTTCAGATACATTTTTCCGGATTGCTTCGCTGTCTGTAAACTCTGAACTGTCAGGATGACACCAATCACCGTATGCACAACAAGAATACCAACACCAATCCATGCAAGAAGTTTCCCTGCACTACTTCCAACTCCGTTCAGCATAAAGCTTCCCATGATTCCATGAATCATAAAAATGAGAAGCATTAAAACAGACAAAATCGTATTCCATTTTCTCATAAATTCCCGCTCACCTCATTTCTTCGCTGTCCATGATCATATAGTCCATCTGTGATAACGTTGTAACGTCAATAAAATCATCCGATGCCAGGAATACATCATACTTTCCACTTACCACTCTTGACAGCATCATTGTGTTACTGTACTCTTTCAGATCTACGGAAAAACCGGCCTGTTTCAATCTGTCACAGAGTTTCTTAGCATAACTGACAAGCGGATAATCCGTCTCAGATACATATAACCGAAAACTAATGTCCGTTTTCATGAGATCTGTTTCATTTGTTTCCGAATCGTCCAGTGCCAATTCTTTTAATTTATTCCGGGTGTTCTCGTTGTCGAGACCATCTGACATCATATTAATACCGAGAACATAAGAGCCTTCCAACTGTGCGGAGGCTTGAGCCGCCTTTTTTGACTTCGGTGTTGCTCCTGTGACTGCATCAATCATAGAAGGCGGTGAATGTAATATGACACCAAAACCTACAAGAAAAACAATCGTAACAACTAACAGAATCAGTTTTCGTTTCACATTCCCACCTCATTTCCTATTTTTTCAAAATTCTCATTGCGTTCAAAACAGCAATTATGGTAACGCCTACATCACCAAATACAGCTTCCCACATTCCCGCAATACCAAGAGCGCCAAGAATCAGGAACACACTCTTAATCCCAAGAGCAATCACTATATTCTGCATGACAATCTGTTTTGTCGCTTTTGCTACTTCAATTGCGTCCACCAGCTTAGACGGTTCATCTGTCATCAGAACTACATCTGCTGCTTCAATGGCCGCATCCGAACCAAGCCCACCCATTGCAATACCAACATCTGCACGGGCAAGGACAGGAGCGTCATTGATACCATCACCAACAAAAGCCAATTTGCTTCCCGGTCTCTTTTTACTGTCTAAAAGCTCAACCTTTTCCACTTTTTGGTCAGGAAGCAGCTGTGCATAATATTCATCCAACTGCAATTCTTCTGCAACGGACTTCCCAATTTTTTCATCATCACCGGTAAGCATGACTGTTTTTTCCACGCCGATATGTTTCAGGTCAGAAATTGCTTTTTTACTGTCCGGCTTCACTTCATCTGTTATCAAAATACATCCTGCATATTGACCATCTACAGCCAAATAAACTTTTGTACCTGCGTTTTCACAGGTTGTGTACTCTATACATTCTGTATCCATAAGTTTCGTATTGCCAGCAAAAACTTTCTTTTCCCCTGCCATTACACTGATTCCATATCCTGAAATTTCCTTATAATCAGAAATCACTGACTGATCAATTTCTTTTCCATAAGCAGCAAGAATGGATTTTGCAATAGGATGGTTAGAAAAACTCTCTGCCTCTGCCGCATACTCCAGAACCTGTTCTTTTGAAAATCCATTTGCAGGCAAAATATCCGTCACATTGAAAACACCTTTTGTAAATGTTCCGGTTTTATCGAACACAATAACGCTGACATTATTAAGTGCCTCTAAATAATTGCTTCCTTTTACAAGAACACCTCGTTTAGATGCTGCACCAATGCCGCCGAAGAAAGTCAGCGGGATTGAAATAACCAATGCACATGGACAAGATACCACAAGGAAAACAAATCCTCTGCGAATCCACTCTGTCCAGCCTCCGCCAAGAATGATCGGTGGCAGAATCGCCAGAAAAGCTGCTAAGATTACAACCACAGGTGTATAATAACGTGCAAATGTAGTAATAAAATTTTCTGTTGGTGCTTTTCGGCTTGACGCATTTTCCACAAGATCAATAATCTTTGAAGCCGTAGATTCACCAAATGCTTTTGTTGTCTTAATCATTAAGACACCCGTCTGATTCATACAACCGGAAAGTGCTTCGTCTCCTTTATGAACACTTCTCGGAACTGATTCTCCTGTTAAGGCGCTTGTATCCAGCATAGAATCTCCATCCAATACCACACCGTCTAATGGAATTTTTTCACCAGGCTTTACAATAATAATCTCACCAATGGAGACATTTTCTGGAGATATGGTAATCAATTCCCCATTTCTTCTTACTGTAGCAGAATCTGGACGTATATCCATTAAGTCTGATATAGATTTTCTTGAACGCTTAACAGCCAATGACTGAAAAAATTCACCTACCTGATAGAATAGCATAACAGCAACTGCTTCTGGATATTCACCAATGACAAAAGCCCCAATCGTAGAAACACTCATCAAAAAATGTTCATCAAATACACGCCCCTTTGAAATGTTCCTCACAGCCTGCCATACAACATCTCCACCAAGAATAACATAAGAAACAATGAGAAAAGCTAACTCGATAGGCAGTGGCACTTTCGCAAAAACAGTCAATGCCATACCAATGGCATAGATTGCTGCACCAGTCGCTAAACGAACTGTCAACTTCTTATCCTCATTGTTATAGGATTCATTGGCCTCCTGCTTTTTTTCCGGTATATAAGATTCCTGTACAATTTCAGAAACTTCCACATCTGGCTCATGGCTATGAACAATCGTTTCAATCTGACTGGCTATCGTATCTGCGGCTGTCTGAGCAACATTGATTGTAAGCGTCTGCTTCATCAAATTTACCACTGAGGATTGCACTCCATCCAACTCTCCGACTTCTTTTTCAATTTTTGCGGAACAATTTGGACAGTCCAACCCTTTTAATAGAAATATGCGTTTCATGCTAATCTCCTTATAATTTGTTTAATTGTTCAATTACTCAACTATAATGTTAAAAAATATTATTTCTGCCAAAGATGCTCAAATCCCTTGTCAATAATCTCTTTCACATGATCATCTGCCAGCGAGTAGTAAACTATCTGTGCTTCTTTACGGAATTTTACCAGATTCGCTAGGCGTAATGCCTTTAACTGATGCGAAATTGCAGATTTTGTTACCCCCAGTAGCACTGCAAGATCACATACACACATCTCACTCTGTTCTAGAGCGTGTAAGATTTGTACTCTAGTTCCATCTCCAAATAGCTTAAACAAAGAAGCCAACTGGATATAATCATCTTTTGGCTGCATCTTGGATTTCACATCATTCACAATATCCTCATGAATTACATCGCAATTACAAATATAAGACGTTTTTGGCATATATTCACCTCCAAATAATAATAGTTGAACAATTACTCAACTATTATTATACTTATTTTTAAATTCATGTCAATAAGCTGATGTTAGTTCCCCATAAATTTTACAATTAAAACCAGCTCTTTATTCTTTTCTTAATCTTTTTTCCCAGTATACCGTTTTGGCTTTCTTGTCACACTTCCTGTAAATTCCAAATTTGTAACGCTGAGTTTATATGTAATTGTCATGGTTTCCATATTTTTTAGAACACATACCATTTCATTCGTTAATTCCGGCAAGCGTTTTAAACACGGAAGTTTCCTTTTGGCATTTGCATATACATGTCTTGCGTCAAAATAGAACTGATTATTTGTAAGAATAGATTTTTTTGCATTCTTATAAAAATCCTTGGCCGAAAGTCTTGTCTCCACTCCTGTTAAATGTAGAAAGTGATCTATTGGAAAAGAAACTTCAAAATATTCATCTCCACAAACATACAGAAATGTTTTACCTGCCAAATTTTGGAAATATACGATTTCCGCCTCTGTAATACCTTGTCGTATTACGTTTTTCTTATCTACCTTTGTTGCCACTTATACCTCACATGCCAAAAAGAGTGTGGCATTAAACCACACTCTTCTGAGAATTACTTTTGTAAAAGAGTTTTCTGCTGGTTGTCAGCCTCGGTACCCAGTTAAGATACCCATAACGACGTGAAAATCATTAAGTCCCCCACGTGGACTACAGCTTTATCCAAGCTGCCAGGCTCGATGCCCAGTTAAGACATCTAATGAGATGGAAGTTTACCCTGCTCCATCTGCAGCCCAACTTTTAATGATGCTCTTACATCGAGAACATTTCTGTTCTTGCTTTTATTATACTCAATCATAAAAAAATCAACACAGATTAGCAAATTATATTATTCCGATCCGATCTTCCAAAGGTGTAAATAAGGTGTAAATTTTACGTTTCTATCCAAGAATCCCAATAAAATCAAGGCTTTTGCCCCGTTCCTTAAACACTGCCGTGGCAGATGAATAATATTTTTATCATTGTTTTGTTTCTCCTTGTTTTGCCCCGGAATGCCCTATTTTGCAAGGGATTCCGGGGTTATTGTAAAATGCTCTGAAATTACAGATTATGGCAAATCAGAGCAGAACCCTGCAAGTTGTTACTACCTGTTAGTAGTAAAATTAGTAGTAAAAGGGAAAGGGTTACTACTAAGGATTGTTTATTAAAAAAGCTGTTGTATCTACTGACACAACGTAAGTAGGTAATCCTCCGTATCTGTTTTTTTGTTTTTTATTCTGCTACAATCTCCTTTTTGTATAAGTACAGTCCTTTGACTGCCTGATATATACAAAAGATACGATATGAACAAATGAAATGTTAGTTTTTGTACGGGGTATCGTTCGCCATTATGTCGCTTTCACTGGAAGTAATCTGCTTTACCAGTTGGAAAAATCCCTTCAAGTCCGTAAAGTTGTTGTATCCTCCAGTGCAATCGTTCAATCCTTTTGCAGAACGGACGAGAAATCCCTTAGAGTTCATCATGTCGAAATCTATGGGGTGGTTCCTGCATTCATGGAATGAAAAATATGCATACTTTTTTTGTTTCGTTATCCTTAAAATATCCGCACATATCGTAATGCCCCGTCTCAAAGGTAATAAGCCTTAATCCATATTTTGCGGCATTAATTTTCATGCTCTTTTTCATGTCATTTGCAAAATCTATAAATTCCTTGGAATTTTTCCCATAGTCATCTTTTATTGTTTTTCCCTGATATTTTCTGTATAGTTCTTCCAAAACGTTTTCCTTTCATATTCTGAACTTTTGAAATGATGTCGCCATTGATAACATTTTTATTATGCAGGAATGAGGCGGTAATCGCAAACACAATCCACAATACAAAATGATGTTCTTTTTTTCTGGATGTTTCTGTGATATACTTATACGCGGTCGTATCAGACCGGAAAGGAAATATTATGTTACAAAAATTATATGTTTTTTTCAAGAAAGAAACTGTTTTGTCAATTGCAGTGATCCTTGCACTTCTTTCTATGTTCTGGATCAGACCTGATAAGGTTTATTTTAATTATATCGATTTCAGGACTCTCGGGCTCCTCTTTTGTTTGATGTCAATCGTAGCTGGTTTGAAGGCAATTGGTGTTTTTGATATGCTTGCAAAAAAATTGCTGATGGGAACATCGGGAACTGTGGGTGTAATCAGGCTGTTGGTGCTTTTATGCTTCTTCCTGTCAATGGTGATTACCAATGATGTAGCATTAATTACCTTTGTTCCTCTTGCACTGATCATTGTACATAAGCTGCCAAAGGAACTGACCAATTACTGGCTTCTTAAAATAGTAGCCATGCAGACAATCGCTGCTAATCTCGGAAGCATGCTCACACCAATCGGAAATCCGCAGAACCTTTATCTATATGCCAGAGCAGGGATGTCCGCGGCAGAATTAATAACCCTGATGCTTCCCTATTCCGCCACAGCACTTATCCTTCTTCTGATATGGATACAGGTAGCCGCTGCCAAAGCACCTCACGTATGCGGTTCCGAAAAAGATAAAACTCTTTTGGGCTTCTCTGACAGAAAAGAACTTAACATGGAATACCTGGCCGCTTACCTGATCTTATTTACAATCTGCCTGCTCACTGTTGCACGTATCATTCCATACCAGATTCCTCTTGTATTTGTTCTTATATATATGCTGCTAAGAAACAGGGAAAATATAAGCAGGGTGGATTACTCCCTGCTTGCCACCTTTATCGCATTATTTATTTTTATCGGCAACCTTGGAAGGATTCCGCAATTCAGCAGTTTTCTGGAAAGAATCATGGCAGGAAGGGAAACACTTACTGCTGTTCTTGCCAGTCAGATTATGAGCAATGTTCCCGCTGCGCTTCTTTTATCCGGCTTTACAGATAATTACCGGGCTTTAATTGTCGGAACCAATATTGGAGGTCTCGGCACTCTGATTGCATCCATGGCAAGCCTGATAAGTTTCAAATATATTGCAAAAGAAAACAGGAATCTGAGAGGGAAGTATTTGGGAATATTCACAGCCTCCAATATTATATTCATGATATTCATGTTAATATTGTATTTTTTTCTTAGATAAAGGTTTTCCCGGAATTACAAAAGCTATAGCAATTCTTTCTTCGCAAAAAATTCTCCGCGGCACTCTCCCATCCTGGAAGAAAAGCCGCGGAGAAATAAATATATTCTCGGTGCCAATACAAAGATCATTAATCTTTACACCACTTTACAACTTTTTCATAAAAAATATCGTACAGGGCTTTTTGATGTATAATGAATTTTACCCAAAACATTCCAAAGGAAAGTGACCCTGTACGACAAAGACATTATACAACGAAAAGACTCTGACTGGTAGACTTCACAAATATTTTTTGATTTATTTTGAAACTTTTTCTGCTCCAACGTAAGTAGGTAATCATCCGTATCTGTTTTTTTGTTTTTTATTCTGCTACAATCTCCTTTTTCTTCAGAGATATAAGCTTCCGCTGTCTTCTCAAGCGGTTCCTTTGTCTTCTACAATGTGATCCAATGCAGCCAGCGGCTCAAGTCCTTTCTCCTTCGCGATTGTCACACGTGTGCGGCGCTTTGGACGATATGGGCGATACAGGTCTTCTACTGCCACAAGCGTTTCCGCTGCCAGAATCTGTTTCTTTAATTCTTCTGTCAGTCTCTGATTAATATCCATTCTTTTTAGTTCTTTCCACTTTCATAGGCGTTCTGCACCTGTTCGGTCAGCACTTTTCCACCGTTTGCATACCATTCTGCCACAAAAGTATCAAAGTAATCCACTGGTTTCTCCCCACTAATGATCTGAAGAAATGCTTCCTGTTCCAGTTCCTGTAATTCCTGCGGAATTTCTGCATTTACATTTTCCAGAGGCAATGTCGATGTACTTGTTATTCCTGCCTTCTGCAGTTCCCCCACAGCCTGAATTCTTGACGCATACGCCGCCCATCCATTCGCGGTTGTCAGCTGTCCATTCAAGTAAGATTTGCATGTATTAAAATAAGACTTTTCCAAACCGCTAAGCTCTGATACATCAAGCGTCTTATCCAGTGCTGCCTGAATATGTTCTGTCGTACGGTAAAGTGCATCCTCATAATCCACATTAATATTCAGTGGCCGGGCCGTCGGATCTACATTAATAGAAAAATAATCATTCACTTCTCTTGCCGCACTATCATTTGCATATCTAGACTGATCAAAAATCGCACTCACATACTTTGCTACAATTTCCGGATGCTCATATCCTTTACGCACCACCACATACATCCACTGGTCATACGATTCAAAAACTGATATCTTCTGCGTCTCATTTACCTGTTCTTTGTCTAAAAGATACGGTTTCCACTCTGCATTTGAATCGACATTATATGCTGCACTCAACGGGTTATTCGGAGCCCACCAGCGTCCACAGATAGCACCGCAATGTCCGGTTTTTAACAAATCATCTATGTTTTCCGTCTTTCGTAGCAGAAATCTCTGGTCGAGTATCTCATCCTCATATAGATTGTGAAGTTTCAAAAGCGCTTCTTTTGTTTCCTGTGTTACTGACCCATAAACTACATTTCCATTTTTATCCAGGATCCAGTGACATGGCATTGCACCGGCATGTATAAAAGTTGCATCCACTCCATAAGTCTGATCCGCACCGGCAACCACGTCTGTACTACAGGCAAGGCCGATTGTCTGACCGTCTCCTGCTGCATCCTGTTCTACAAATGCCCGGATCACTTCCAACGCTTCTTCTACTGTTTCCGGTTCCTTTAATCCCAACTTCTCAATCCAGTCTTTCCGCAGCCAAAGAAGCGGAGTTCCATCGTCAATCACCGTATTCGGAAATGCATATAGCTTTCCATCCACGGTTGCAGACTGTAAAAGAGAATCTCCATAACTTTCATACATTTCTTTGATCGTATCTGTCGTACACTCTTCATACGTTTCTGTAAGTTCTTCGATCAGGCCTGCTTCAATCAGGCGGAGCAGGTTATCTCTTCCCTTCACAACAAGCACGTCTGGAATATCACGATCTTCAATCGCTACATTGACCGCCTCTTCATAAGTATTGCCATCCTGCAATTCAAAGACATCTTCATTCTGAATATTAAGTATTTTCTTCAAATATCTCGTATATGCATTATTTTCGTACGTATTTCCTACAGGAAGATTCGAATTATTCGCCCCTGCAATCTTGCCAAGTGTATAGGTAACAGTCTCAGGATATTTCCCAAGTGGTGTATGCATCGCTTTATACATCAGCTTTCTTTTCACTTCAACTGCATTGCTTGCACCAGACTCACTTTGGGATGCTTCTAACTGTTCCATCTGTCTTTGACTTTCCTTCGTCTCAAAATAGGTTCCGCACCAAAGCATCAGCAATAAAATTAATGCAAGCTGGGCTGAGAGAATTCGCTTTTTCATATCGTTTTTCATAACACCTTCGCCTCCGTGTTCTTCGGAATTCGGATAAAGACCCGCGTTCCTTTTCCTGGAGTACTTTCTATCTTCATCTCACCTTTTTCTCCATAAAGGACATGGATTCTGTCACAGACATTTCGCACACCATAACCGGAGGACTGATATGTCAGAATCTGATCCGCCTTCTCCTGCGTCATTCCCGCACCATTGTCCCTGATTTCAAAGAAAATGTGCTCAGCCTCTTCACGAATCGTCAGCCACAACGTCGGATTCTCATTATCTGACACATCAATTCCATGATCGATTGCATTTTCTGCAAGTGGCTGCAGGATCAACTTCGGTATCAGATAATCATTAAGACCATCCGAAATCTGTTCAACCACACGGAACTCGTTATCATGCATAACAAGTTGGATTTTGAGATATGCACGGATGTTATCAATTTCTTTTGCCACTGTAGTCATTGTTTCACCACGATTTAGGCTTGTCCGATAATAAGTAGACAGTGCCAATGTCACATGACTGATTTCATCCTCCCCCGCTTCAATTGCTTTCCAGTTGATGATTGAAAGCGAATTATAAAGGAAATGTGGATTGATCTGTGCCTGCAGTGCTCTCATCTCACTGTTCTGAAGCTGGATCTTACTCTCATATACTTCTGAGATCAAATGGTTCATCTGATCCATCATGCGCCGAAATGACCGGATCAGCACACCCACCTCGTCTTTGGATTTACTCTGCACGGTAACTTTACGAAGTCCCATATTGATCAGGTTCATATTTTCAGTCAATAACTCCAACTGCGATACCATACGGAGAGAAAAAACATATCCCAGAAAACTCAGAAGAAGAACACTGATCAAAATAATCGGAATATTTTTGAGCAAAAGCTTATGGATTGCGTTTTCACTTACTTCCTTTGGACGATAGATATAGAAATTCCATCCTGTATCCTTCATTGTCCGCTGTACCAGATAATAATTCTCACTGATATCTTTCGGACTCTCAATATCCTTCGGACGATATTTCTTATCCATAGAACACTCGGCATAGACAATATTTCCATTATCATCCTGAATCATGCCTCCTGTATTATCTGTAAGCTGGCTCATGAATGGTTCAAGAACTTTTTCATAATCCAGACGCATCTCCAACACCGCTTTGATCGTATCATTGTCATAGAATTTCCGACTGGCAATGATTGATTTATTCACACCGCGAGTGATGCTCCACTGCATTAATGTTCCCTCATTCAACCTGGAATACCACTGTTGATTCTCCGCTTCCGACATTGGAAGAAGTGTATCTCCATGTGGCACTTCTATATTGTCAGAATATAATGTAATGCTCTGGATCTCTTTGTGATAGATCGTCGGCATCTGCAACAGTGGATCAGCCACCTTCACATATTTCAAATACTTCTCATAATCCGACTCTGTCTCCACATCAAAAATATTCCTGAGATTTTGAGAATAAGACAGATAATCAACCAGGTTCTTATAGATCTGAGACTGATTCTCAATCGAACTCACTGACTGTTCCAACATTTTCTCCAGATTGTACTGTTCCTTCTCTCGCAATTGATTCATCATGCCATACTGCATGGAAAAAGCAAGGAATCCTACCGGAACCAGTCCTGCAATCAGCATCAAAACAGACAATTTTTTACGAAATTTCAGATTTTCAAATCGATGGATCAACTTCCGTATTTGTTTTTTCATCCGCCGCTATTCCTTTCCTGCATGCTTCCGGTGTATCTCCGAAAAACTCTCTGAAACTTCTGCAGAAGTATGAGTTATTGGAAAATCCTACTTCTTTCGCAATTTGGGAGATTTTCATATTCGTTGTCTCTAAAAGCTCTTTTGCTTTATTCATTCGCACTTCACGGATAAAACGGTTCAGTGTCATCCCTGTTTCTTCTTTAAATACAGCACTTAAATATCCCGGTGACAGAAAAACCATTGCGGAAAGTGTCTCTGCTCCCAGATCCTTTTCCTTATAATGGTGATAAATATATCCCTTCACGGTTGTAACTTCTGATCGGAACCCATCTTCCTGCTCTTGTATGCAATGTTCATATTCCTGAAGTACTTCTTCTACTATAGCAATCACATCATTAAGGTTTCTGCAGCGATATAATCGATCCACTCTCTTTGAAAGCATCTTTTCATCCAGCCCTTCCATCTGGTCGAGCAATTCTTTCATAATTCCAGAAAATACAAACTTTACATACATATCCGAAAATTGCTTATGTGCACGATATTTTTCTTCCAGTCTCTGAAAATCCTGACGGAGATGTGGCAGATCTTTATATTGAATATCTTTCGTAATCTGTTCCATGATTTCAGAATCTTCTGCCGGATCAGCTTTCTTCTCTTCCTGCTTCTCCCCGTGGAAAAACAGATGCTGACGTGGCTGATAGAACTGCTCTTCTAACATTCCTTCCAGCACCTTAAATTCCTCTGCCAGATTTTTTCCATCTTCGATTTCCTCACTGACTGCAAAATAACATTCACTGTCAAACTGGTGCGCAAAAAAACGGTACATTTTCTCTACGATTCCATGATAATCTGCATATTTTTCCGTGAACAAAAAGATGGATTCGTTCGAATTCAGATTCACATAATGAAACTCTCTCTGCACCTCTTCCTTCAGGCTCATCAGGAAATGTTCCTCTTCCGTTTCGAAGAATCCATTTGAGGCACTGACAAGAACCATACGGGTAAATTGGGACAGATCATCTTCCATTCCATCTGTAAGTTTCTTAAACTGAACAAAATCTTCCTCTTTTCCCCCATACAGATATTTCAGTAAAAAGTATTTTTTCAGATAATCTTCTTTCTTTTCCTGTTGCTCTTTTTTCTCTATCTTAGAAGAAATATTTTCCATCACTCGTTGAAAAGTCTTATGGAATTCCTCCGGATCAACCGGCTTCAGAACATAGTCCACAACTCCATACCGCAATGCTTCTCTTGCATAAGAGAAATCATTATATCCGCTGAAGATCACGATTTCCATATCCGGATGATCTTCTCTCACTGCTTTCGTCAGCTCCAGTCCATTCATATAAGGCATCTTTACATCCGAAAATAAAATATCCACATGGTTTGATTCTAATACTCCCAGTGCATCCTTTCCATTCGTTGCTTCTAGGATCTGGAATTCTCCTTCCTCCCTCTTTAACAGAAAGCGGATTCCCCTTCGCTCCAGTTTTTCATCATCCACGATCAATATTGTAATCATTTCCCCACTCCTCCCACACGTTCACTTTACATTTTCACTATTCCTTTTATAACGTCCGAAAACAGCAGGGAATGTTCACTCACTCTCTGCTGTCTTTTTTTAATTTTTATAATTCTATTTTAATTCATTTTTTAGACAATGTCCACACTAGCCTTTAACCGCTCCGGCTACAACGCCTTCGATAATATATCTCTGGCAGAACAGGTAGAAGATGATAATCGGCACAATTGCAAGAACCAGAGTTCCCATCATTGCTCCCATATCTACAGAACCGTATCCACCTTTCAGATACTGAACTGCCATCGGCACTGTCTTATATTTTCTCTGATCCAGTACAAGTGATGGAAGCAGGTAGTCGTTCCAAATCCACATTGCCTGAAGAATTGTAACTGTTACGCAAGTCGGCTTTGCAATCGGAAGTACAATTCTGAAGAATGTCTGGATTGGTGTGCATCCATCAATCATTGCAGCCTCTTCAATCTCCAATGGAATGGATTTCATGAACCCGGTAAACATAAAGACGGAAAGTCCTGCACCAAATCCAAGGTAGATCACAACCAGTCCCCACGGATTTCCCATATGAAGCATATTTGCGATCTTGGATAATGTAAACATTTCCATCTGGAATGGCACGATCATTGCAAACAGGCAAAGCATGTAAAGAATCTTTGTAAATTTTGTCTTCACGCGGCAGATATACCATGCACACATGGAGCAACATAAGA
>OLRM01000206.1_pt1 | contig 66397 bp, 74 predicted proteins | sample 1643211 | NCBI WGS metagenome assembly OLRM01 (sample SAMEA3136690, study PRJEB25190) | human gut metagenome | biome: human gut; feature: human-associated habitat; material: faeces | place: Austria | collected 2013
GTGAAACAGTACAGGACGTCATGCTGGGAGCGGTGGAACGCCGCTTCGGCAACGATCTTCCGTCGTCTCCAGTGGAGTGGCTGACGGATAATGGTTCATGCTACCGGGCTAATGAAACACGCCAGTTCGCCCGGATGTTGGGACTTGAACCGAAGAACACGGCGGTGCGGAGTCCGGAGAGTAACGGAATAGCAGAGAGCTTCGTGAAAACGATAAAGCGTGACTACATCAGTATCATGCCCAAACCAGACGGGTTAACGGCAGCAAAGAACCTTGCAGAGGCGTTCGAGCATTATAACGAATGGCATCCGCATAGTGCGCTGGGTTATCGCTCGCCACGGGAATATCTGCGGCAGCGGGCTTGTAATGGGTTAAGTGATAACAGATGTCTGGAAATATAGGGGCAAATCCACAACCAGAACAGGAGATGTCCTTGCCGGCAATCAGGAGCAGTTAGAGGCTCTTATTGCATATCTGCAAAAGATAAAAACAAACGTAAGCAAAACCCCATACTGGTTAAGTGACACACAATCATATGATAAAAATGAATTATAAAAATATCGCTATAATTATTGATTGCACACAATATATCACATCTGTGCAATTAATAAAAAAGGCTTTATCCCTTACTACTGAAGACACAAAACTCACAATAATAAAAACAAATGATGATTTAGCAGAATACGGTTTACCAGCACTAAAAGACAAACCTCAGTCTTCTCTTTTTGAATCATTTAATGAACAAAAGAAACTGGAAGCATACATTATTGCCACGTGTAAAAAATACACAGATATAAAAATTATAATCACAGAAAGTAAATGGCAATTACATTCACACCTGACAGAAAAATCAGATAGTTACGATCTGACGATTTTCAGTCTTCAGCACCCGATGCTTACTGAAGCAATAATGCTCTGGCATGATTTCACAAAAAAGATTCATACCGATTTGTTGATTGTAAATCACTCATCCTGAAAAAACGCTTTAAGACCGCTTCCTGACATTAATCACAGCACAAAACAACCCCGGTAATTTACGATAAAAACAACAAAATTGTCATTCAGTATTTCTGCCCCTACTTATATGGATAATGGCAGACTTCATCGATGGGTGTCAGCGACATCCCCTCAGTAAAAAAATGGTGCGCACACTCTGCATCATTGCAGAACGTGCGCACCATCATTAACTCTTTACCGGTGCTGAGAAATTATTCTGTCCGGTACATATCAGCTATCTGACCGATTAACGGCAGGCGTAATAACCACCCGGCCCGGACAGTTCACTGACCACGCCCTGTGGCAGATAAAATGCCCGGTAATAGGTTTTGCCATTCCGCACTACGGTGGTGCTACTGTACAGCCAGTTACCGGCCAGTGATGTCCAGCCCGGATATTTCTGGAGTTCCCCCCACTCACTGATAATTCCGCTCAACTGACTTTCGGTTGCAACGCCTGCATTCAGTGCTTTACAGGTATGGATGGCAGAGCCGGGAACATCGATGTTGAGAAAACCGCTTTCCATTGCACTCTGCGCAAACCAGTTGCTGCCCATATTCAGGGTCACGGTCTGTCCGTCTGCATCCGTACCTGTCAGGATGACGCCTGCCGGATTGCTCTTCACGGTCATGACATTGCCACTGATGCTCACCGCCGGAGAGGAGGCGGTCCAGGTGACCGTGCCGGCGGTATTCTCCGTATCGATGCGGAATTTCGCGCCCGGCCAGGTATTGTCGGGAACACGTTTACCGAAGTTTTTGCCGTCTGCGCCGGTGGCATCGATGCCGGTGACGCTGCTGACCGTCAGGGCAGGCATGACTGTGATGACGGGAGCTGTGTACTGCTGGCCATACGTGTCAGCGGTAATGGTGGCCGTTCCGGGCATGGTACTTTCCCACGTCGTGGTGGCACGCCCCTGTGCATCCGTTGTTCCCTGAGTCTGCCAGAGGTTGCCACTGTCAGCATGCCAGTCCACGCGTTCGCCACTGACAGGGTTGCCTGCGGCATCCGTCAGCGTCAGGGTAACAGTCTGTTTGCTTCCCGGATAAACACGCTCTTTTTCAACCGTGATGACACCACGGACGGTACGGGTGAAGGTGACAGACTGTGCGCTGATTTGTTTACCGTCAACGGTGGCATTAACCACGGCCTGTCCGGCCTGCGTGCTGGTCAGCGTTACCGTGGCTTCGCCCTGTGCACTGGTTGTGCCCTGCAGGGTCGAAAGTGTGCCCAGGTCGGTGCTCCACTGCACGGCCTTGTCCTTCACTGGCTGACCTGCCGCGTCACGCACGTTCAGGGTGTACGTGATGGCGTCGTTTCCGTCAGCCACAGCGGTGGTCCTGCCGGCCTGCAGGGTGAGATACAACTGCTGTGTGAAGCTGACGCGGGGAGCACTTACTGTGGTGGTCGTACCGTTCAGGGAAAGCGATACCTGTGCATTACCGGCCTGTGTACTGGTCAGGGTGGCAGAAGCGGCACCGGCAGCATTTGTCACTGCATCCTGCTGTGTGAACTGTCCGTTGTCTGTGTGCCAGGTGACAGCCTGCCCGGCGACCGGAACACCGGCGGCATCCCGGATGACAGCGGTCAGAATGATGCTGTCCTGCCCGTCAGCAACGGCGGAGGTTTTGTTCACCACAATGGCGGAATCCAGGTGGTTTTCAAACGTCACCGGGGCGGCACTGATGGTGGTGCCGTCCACGGAGGCATTCACCACCGCCTGTCCGGCACGGGTGCTGGTCAGCTGAACGGTCAGTTGGCCATTCTGGTCAGTGGTGCCCTGCGTCCGGCTCAGTTGCCCGGTTGTGGTGGTGAATGTGACGTTTTTCCCGGAAAGGGGCTTACCGTCAGTGGTTTTCAGCGTCAGGGTGTAGCTGACCGCTTCCTGACCATCGGCCAGCGCCTGAGTACGGTCAGCCAGCAGTTCTCCCTGCATGGCGGCAACGAAGGTCACATCAGCCGCTTTTGCCGTCTGGTTACGGGTGGTGGCCGTAACCCGGATAATACCGGCGGTCTGGCTGGTCAGGGTGGCTGTGGCCACACCGTCAGCGTTCGTGGTGTTCTCACCATTCAGCGTGCCGCCGTTATGCTCCCAGCGTACAGCCTGTCCGCTGACCGGTTTTCCGTCACTGCCCGTGACGGTCAGGGTGTAGCGCACACTGTCCGCACCGTCTGCAGTGGCCGTGGTTTTATCCGTGCTGACAGCCAGCTGCTGCTGTACTGCCGGGGACACCAGAATACGGGTACGGGCAATATCAGAGAGGTTGCCACGGGTATCCCGCGCCCTGCCGGAGAGCGTGACACTCTGACGGTCGGATGACCAGGCGGGTAACTGCAGTGTAATCTGGTTGCCGGTGTTGCTGATAATCTTCCCGCCGGCCTGACGCAGTTCTGCATCGTCAAGTTCGATACGGGACAGCCCGTATTTTGCATTCACCTGTGGCGTCAGGGTGACGGTCGTCAGTTCTGCACCATACACATCCGGCGGCAGCTGCAGGGTAATCAGCGTCTGTTTGCGGTATTCCAGCACCACATCATTGTTACGGTTCACCAGTTCAAGGCGGTTAGCGGCCAGTGAACGTTGTGCGCCCACCCGGCTGCTGTACAGCTGATGCGCCAGCGGTTCACCGATACGGTATGTCAGACCGAGGTTCAGACGAGTGTCGTCAGCCCCGTTTTTGCCCCGGCGGTAATCGACACCGGCGGTCAGCAGCGGGAACGGCGTCCAGGTGACACCGGCAGTGATGGCGTGAGGATTCTTCTGGCGTTCAGACTCGCCAAACAGTGCCACTTCATTCCCGTAATACTGCTCGTAAACAAGTTTACCGCCCAGCTGCGGGTACGCAGGCAGCCAGCCTTCGGCACGGATATCCCAGCCATCAGCCGGACGTTCGTCATAATCGGTAACGGTCGGGGACTGCCGCCAGTCAGACAGGCGTTTGTACCCGTTGGCGGACAGTTTCAGGTAATCACGCCAGGCTTCCACGCCAATTCCGTAGCGGCGGTTGGTGTTGCGCCAGTCCACGTCATAAAACACGTTGTATCCCAGCATCCAGCCGTTATTCGTGAAGTAACGGTGCCCAAGTCCGGCATTGGTGGTGAATCGCCCGTCGTTATCCCGCATCCCGAGCTGGGTGAACAGCACGTTCTTCGGGGTGTTGTAAAACGGCAACAGCACATCGAGCGACGAGCCTTTCAGGGAGAAGTCACTGTCCACACTCAGATGCGTTTTCGCCGTACCGAACTGATTCAGCCACTGTGTTACGGCATCTGCCGCCTGCCCGGAAGCCTGGCTGGTCAGCAACTGGCGGGCTGCGTCACCGCTGTTGCTGCCCTGCAGCACACGTCCGGCCTCCACCGCTGTCTGTGCCACAGACTGCTCATCAGCCTGAAAGACGCCGGCAAATGCCGGGCTAACCTGAAAAAAGAACTGCAATCCGGCCAGCCCATAAACTGCGACACGTCTTACCTGTGAAGAAGATGGATTTGTCTTTACCATCAATATTCTCCTGCTTCAGCAAATGAAGCAGGGAATATCGTCAGAAAGAAACAGACCGTGAACAAATAACTCTTTTTGTATTCCGTAAAATTTTTAAAAGTGAAAAAAGTTGTTTGTCGTCAATATTTGATTTAGATCACATTGCTGACATGATGGCAAAAAATCCAACAAAGCCTGCTGAAAGTCTTTAATATGCTCAAGACAAATATCGCCATGGTTAATAACTGCTACCTTGCTGATATTTATATATTTTCAGCTTTCACATAATGATCTTCAGTTTAATAAAATGGTTAGTTTTGCCAAACAACGATCATTACGAGCGATCGATAATGCACGTTTGATAGCTAAAAGCTATCAACAATCCATTATCGATCGTTTTTGACGATCGAATTTAAATATGTTATATTCACATTGCATTCTGACATATCAAATATTCATTTGATATTTCTGTGAGATGTTATAAGTTGTATGAACATCATTTTTTCAAAAACACTTTACAAATCAAGAGAAATACTATTCATTAACGGGACATAGCCAAAAATATAACTAAACATTCTTACCCGGGAACTTTGTCGGGAATAAGAAAAACGAGCCTATAGAATACATGAAATCATCTTCAGGTCTTTTATATGAATATTAAAAAATCACCACTCTCCGTTATCATTAGCTCACTACTATTCAGCCCACTGACATCAGCTGCACTGGTTACTTCAGTAACGGCGAATCAAAATCAATCTATTGTCATGTCTGATGACGTCCTGAACAGCAACAATGACAGCAATGCTGTTTATGCGAACGGACAAAATGCAACAATTGATACCAACGGGCATACAATCACTACAAGCGGAAACCGCTCATCCGCTGCTAATGCTGCCAATGGTGGTGTAGTAAATGTTAATGGCGGAACAATTGACATTCATGGTGCCAGTTCTCATGCCATATCGGCCGGAATGGGGGGAACCGTAAACGTCAACGACACGCAAATTCTTGTTGATGGTATTAACTCAAATGGTGTTTTTGCCAATGGTGGTGACATACATTTAAAGCAAACCACAATTACCACAACGAATGAAAAAAGTTATGCCATTGCCTCAGAAAGTACACAATCCAGATATACTGGCATTTCTGATAGTCAGATAATTACATCCGGAAAAAATTCTCATGGTATTCATGCATCACAGGGCAATCTCTCCGTTTCTGATTCTGATATAAAAACCACGGGAAATAACGCCAGGGGAATCAGCATTTCCAATAACGCAGCAATTGATCTTAATAATGTCAGTATAACCACCTCGGGTGGAGAACGTGCTGATGGTTTGGTCGTCGGCGGAGTGCTGAAAGGCCGGAATTTAGCTGTGCTTGCAGAAGGAAGCAATTCCTATGCTGCCGTTATGGCTGATACGGGAGTTCTTGATTTACAGGGCAGTTCCCTGGTTTCAAAACAATATGCAGCCCTGAACTTTACTAATCAGGGAAATAGTCGAAACGGAGCGATTGCCACCCTTGGCGCCTCTTCCCTGCACGGGAATACTGCAGCTATCCTGGCCAAAGACTCTGTTGGTCAGATTGACATGATAAATTCCACCGCTCGTTCAGATATGGGGATACTGGCAGATATTGGTAGTAATGCAGAAATAACTGTTGATGCATCACAGAAATCAGTCCTGTCAGGAACGACCAGTGTTGTTACAGGAAGTACTCTTAACATACTCCTGTCTGATGGTGCTTCCTGGATATCCGGTGGCGATTCCACTGTGACAAATCTTCTGCTGGATAACGGGAACCTGGTTATTTCCGGACCTGATGCCACCAAGAATGTGGGTAATGTCGTTACGGTAACCGGAGATTATCGGGGAAATAACGGGAATATCGAATTTAATACCGTGCTGGCAGACGATGATTCTACAACAGACAAACTTATTGTACAGGGCAATACCAGCGGTAAAACCTTTGTTACCGTAAACAAGGCGGGCGGTTCCGGAGCGCAGACGCTTAATGGTATTGAACTGATTCACGTCGACGGGCAGTCAGATGGTGAATTTACTCAGACAGGGCGTATTGCTGCCGGTGCCTATGAGTACAAGCTGGGACGTGGTACAGGAACTAACAGTGGTAACTGGTATCTGACCAGCGGCAAGAATACGCCGGACCCGCTGCCCAATCCGGAACCAACACCAACACCAACACCAACACCGGACTCTAAACCTGAACCTGCGCCGGGTGGTTATGATAATGACCTGCGTCCGGAAGCTGGCTCCTACACGGCAAACATGGCTGCAGCAAACACCATGTTTGTGACCCGTCTTCATGAACGTCTGGGGCCGATGCAGTACACCGATGTCATGACCGGTGAGACGAAAAATACCAGCATGTGGATGCGCCATGAAGGGGGCCATAACCGCTGGCGTGATGGTACCGGTCAGTTGAAAACACAGGGTAACCGTTATGTTGTTCAGCTGGGGGGAGACGTTGCACAGTGGGGCCGGGGAGAAACTGACCGCTGGCACCTTGGCGTTATGGCCGGTTACGGTAACGACCATAACAGTACAGACTCTGTACGCACCGGATATCGCTCAAAAGGCAGTGTGAACGGATACAGCACTGGTCTGTATGCCACCTGGTTTGCCAATGATGAAACACATAACGGGGCTTATCTTGATACGTGGGCACAGTACGGCTGGTTTGATAACCATGTGAAAGGCGATGGACTGCCGGGCGAATCCTGGAAATCAAAAGGCCTGACGGCTTCACTGGAAACCGGTTATACCTGGAAAGCGGGTGAGTTTAGCGGCAGTCATGGCAGCCTGAATGAATGGTATGTTCAGCCTCAGGCACAGGTTGTCTGGATGGGGGTAAAAGCGGATGAACACCGTGAAAGCAACGGCACCCGTGTTGAGAGCACCGGTGACGGTAACGTCCGTACCCGTCTGGGGGTAAAAACCTGGATTAAGGGGCACAACAGAATGGACGACGGTAAATCCCGTGAGTTCCGTCCGTTCGTGGAGGTGAACTGGCTGCACAACACCCGTGATTTTGGAACCCGCATGAACGGCGTGACGGTACATCAGGACGGTGCCCGCAATATCGGGGAAGTAAAAGCCGGTGTTGAAGGACAGATAAATGACCGTCTGAATCTCTGGGGTAATGTGGGAGTACAGGCAGGTGACAAGGGGTACAGTGACACCTCAGCCATGCTGGGTGTGAAATACACCTTCTGAATCTAAACAAAAGAGAAAGCAAGCCCTGTAAAGTCAATAACAGGGCTTTTATTATCAATTCTGATACAGCAATTATAAACAACTATTAATTCTGTATATTCACACACTAAAACTCAGTTCATTTCTTATTGTTTTTAAAATCATAAAAACCTCATAATAAATAGCACCATTGTAACGAAAAACATCAAAAAAAAAAAAACAACAAACATAATGCAAACATAATAAACAAATCTAACAAACACTATGGTTATCCCTGCTCAACTGAGCTTACAAAGTCACTCTTAACCACTATTTTTTAACACTCCAAGTAAAATAATACTCAGTGTAAGCGCCACACACCTGAGACACCTTTTCCTGCATTAATTTTCTCTACAATACCAAGCGACTGAAGCGCCTCAAGATAAACACGCGCTTGATATATTGTCAAACCAATAGCATCAGCTATTTTGCGGGTTCTGAAACTTTCCACCCCCTTTGTATTCATCTGATAGTTCATGAAATCAACAATTTCTTTGTATACATCTCTCATCATTTTCCCTATCAAGATATTTCCCCATGCTTCCAGATAACACAAAAAAGCCCCCTTTCCCCTTACGATGACAGAAAAGCATGCATAAAATATCAACTTTCAAAAACACTCAACAATAAAACACCGTTGATTAATGATCATATTTTTATCTTTATCCCAGACATAAAAACCCGAAGAAGATGTATTGAACTCAAATTTAGCTTACGCAACAGAATACATCTACGGTAATATGCTCTCTTCGCCAAATTGCCTTTTACCTCAACTGACGGGTCTTCACGTAAACACATAACGGCGTAAAGCCAGAATCTATCAATCCATTTTTCTTTATATTCTTCTTCCGGCGCATACCACAAAAAATTCAGGACCGAATCAGAAAAGGACTCTATATTGAGAAATGTAACTTTTTTTCCGCAGAATATATTCATCGAATATATTATCTCTGGACATAATACAATTAATTTTATTTCATAACGACTCTCCAACCACTTAATTATTCTCAAATAACGCCACCACCCAATTAAAGGAGTACTACCAAGACACAAAATCAATACATCCCCTGATGTAAACCGGGTTTCTGAATTAATCCTCCGCCCACTAACTGAATATTTAGCCAATACCGACTCCACACCAGTTACTTCATAAGGAACCACTCCAGCCAACCAGATATTTATATTATTACCTGATTCCATTTCTCACAACTTTATAAATAACCAATCACCAGATTCACAATATCTCAATCTACCTTAACTCTAATGCGATTGTTACAAAACCAGTATGAATACCATTTATCTGTGGTTTCGAGTATTCAAGATAAAGTAGTTCTCCGTCATTTAATCTCCCCTGTTTATTTGAAATCACACGCCCTGAAGAATCAACCAATCGAATAGTTTCCGTAGCCGGTATTATCCATGAGATAAAATAATTTACCGGACCACTTCCATTCCAGCGGAGTAATTCTTTTCTTTCACCTTTTCTCAAGGTTAATGAATCTGGAGTATAAGCAATACCTGTAATATTTACAGCAGGATTATTCTCATTCCAGATACTAGTAACATTAGAATCGGTCACCCTTTCTGACTTATCAGAACTACAGTCTTTTTCATTACCTCCCCCATTATTATAAGAACACTCTGCATAATCAAAAAGAACATTTCCTTTTCTATCTATCACTGTTCTAACATCAAACCATGTATTCCCTGTATTCTCTCCTGAAGGAGCAGATGGCAATACACCTGCAAGACGCCCTCTCGTCTTTATCTCAAAGGTACAACTTGTCTGGTATATTTCACCAAAATGATAATTAATATCACGCACTTTGATCCGAGCCTGACCATTCTGAACAATGCCTTCAGCTTTCCCCTCTGTACAATACAAAGAATTAAATCCCAAAGGTTCCAATTTTCTTGAAAACCCATCTTTTCCTATAACATAAAAATTCTCAATGATCGTTTCTGCATCAAATGAATGGCCTTCATGCACCCCTTCCTTCAGATGTATTTGAGGAGTAAATCCCATAGTCGTTGTTGTTGAAAAATAAGTATTATTAGTGCCATCAAGTCTTGTAATTCCTGCAAACACTTCAGATGTGAGAATTGACGTTACAAAAAATACAATTAACTGAGCTTTAGCTTTCATCTATAAATCCTGAACTGAAGAACCCTCAATAAATACAACTGCCTTACATTTCACAATAAATGTCTCACTATTACGTATTAAACATACGTTATGTCAAATACTATAGCAGCCGAAATCTCTCCGCCCGGTGAATTAAGAGGAACTCGCGTGTAAGGCGTTAAAGTACACACATTCCTGTTTAATTTTACGCCCTGGCAAAATGGAGCCCCATTTACCGGAATGCTCTTTCCATTTGATTCCAGCCACAATACAGGCGCATTATCATTATACTGTCCATTAACTGTCATCTGAATATGGTAGTTATCTACTGTCGGATTTCGCACTGATGCGGTTAATGCTGTGTTAATCGATTCAGTACCATCTGTATCCTTACAATCCACAATAATATTAAAGGAGGAATGTTCTTTTTCTTCCCCTATTTTTAGAGAACCTAATTGATAAACACCACCGTTACTATTGAGTCCTGCTCCACTAAATGACAGACTACAAGTATGTAGCATATTTATCAGCGTTACAGGAACCAAGATTGATGCAGAATTCTCCCCAGTCCCATACGCTCCTTTCACTACCAATAACATTCCTAATATGCAGCTAATACACTTTTTCATATAATTAAAACATTGCATTGTCATTATCCCTCATTATCCCTTTAACTTATAATTTTCTACCCCTCCCCAGTCATTAATTGAAACGACAGTAACTTCTTTCGCTCCAACAGGAAATTTACTGACTGCAACCTCTTCAAATGGTGAAAACATTGACAACCTCCGGTCCTCATCAGAACTCAAGGGTACATCTCTTCCATTGGCTCTTACTTTTGTAATCGCAAAATAATACGGTGTAGGATTTTTTAAAAACGTAGAATTCCCCCTATGCACTATCTGAATTCTTTTTTCTGCTCCTTTACGATCCGCAGACAGAGTTTTCGGCCGATAAAACAGTTTAACCCTCGTATTTACAGCCACAGCAAGAACATTACCATCACTTTTGGGTTTCGGAGGTATTTCCTGAATATTCAGCCAGAATAATGACTCCCGATCTTTAGGTAACAACTGTCCGTCCAGATTCATGATTCGTACAATCTGTTTTTCCTTTGGTGCAATTCTGAAAAACGGTGGCACTGGCACCATGTAAACACCATGATTCTGGCTGACGTTGTCCACCCAGACCTGTCCACCATAAGTATCATCTGCACTACTGGAAACTTCAAATGAAATATTCTTTTTACCTTCCTCATAAATAAAACGAGTCCCGCTGACTGTAAAAGCTGCAAAAGTTGAGCCAGCCTGAAATAAGGAAACGACCCCGATAAGAATGTATTTAAAAACATTATTCACAACGCACCCCTTGTACTGTATTTGAATTAGCTTTAATGCCTCTCATATCGATACGACACTCTTTTCCGCCATAAAGGCTGACCTTAAGTATCCGGGGTTCGCTCAGCAGTCCCGTGGATAAAACACCATTACGGTTGATGAAACCTGCATCCACACCCTGTTCAGTTCTGGCGCTACCACCATCCAGCAACTCGCCACGACTATCTTTTACCTGTAAAAAATAACGCTTCACATAATTCGCATCGAAATCTCGATAAACAACCGCTCTTTCGGTCGGAACCACCCTGAAAGAGGTAACATCCAGTTCAAGGTTATCCGGCACGGATTCCATATCAATACTGTTCTGAGTGTAATCAGATAATCCGACAACCGTATAACCACGGGAATTTGTCTGAGATGAGCCGTTGAAACGAACATTAGGAACATCCGCAATATGTACAACTCCCTGAGTTCTGCTCCTGTCACGCGTCATAAGCACCCCACTTTCGCCAGTTGCGACTATACTTCCCGAAAACTCACCATTGACACTTGTACTGTTTCTGTCCTGCGTTACTCCCATACCAACGGAAACAGAATCGAATTCATAACCAACACTGGCAGATGCACTTCGGACTCCTTTATCAGATGCTGTTGCGCTGGTCGTATAACTGATACGATCATCAGACCCCGAGGCAGAGGTCCGGAACTGTGTACCGGAAACGGAGCTGTATCCTACAGAAGTGCTACTGTAATGCCGAATGCCTCCCAGATTAAATGGCACACTCATGGATAACGATGCTGTATAATCTGACTTCTTCTGATACGGTGTTTTGTTATATCCGGCATTTACGAAGAACGAAACGTTATCAAATAAAGTAAACCCGCTTCCTAATCTGGCTCCCAGGGCATGCCCCGAATATCGCCAGTAATCCTCTCTCCAGGCAGAAAGATGAAGATTACTCATGGTTGACAGGCGCTGGGTCAACTGCATTTCATAACGCGATTTTTGTTTATCTGTAATACGATCACGAATATACGCGGGATTAAAATCTGAAAATTCCACATAGTCTCTGCTTTGATAGCGCCAGGCAACTAACTGCAGGTTTGTTGTATCCGAAAAACTTTTTGCATATTTTGCACTGATACTATGCCCTCTTAAAACCTGATGATTATTGTAATTTGCCTGGGATAAATTACCGCCAACGGATATTGCGCCTAACTCTCCAAGAGACTGAGTGATATTCACACCTCCTGCGTGATATTTATTATGCAATATGGTGGCAGCACCCAGTGTTGTTTCTCCTACTCCGTAAGCCAGACTACCTGACCAGAAGACACCCCGATCAGCATCCGTAAAGGGTCGGTTAATATCATTATTGCTGGATTTCTGACCTATCGAAATATCGTACTGTAACTCCCCATCGCGCAGTAATGTCGGCAGAGTGGTTACGGGATAGATCGAACTTGTTTTCTTCCCGCTGGCATCCTCGACGGTTACAACAAGATCGCCGTTACTGACAGAACGAACATCCGTCAGCTCATACGGTCCGGGCTGAACAACCCTTGAATAAATCGTATAACCATTCTGGGTAACGGTAATACGGGATGTTGTCGTTGCAATACCCGAAATCAATGGTGCATAACCGCGGGACTCCCACGGTGTCATACTGCTGTTTGAACGTAAGGAAACACCATAAAAACCAAAATCCCTGAATAACTCATTCCGCGTCCATGCTTTCCCGGCACGAAAATCGCTCCGCAAAGGGCCTATAGCTGTTGACAGAGTTGCGTCGCGGACAGCAAAGTCAGAACGTCCATCACTATTCCTGTTACCGCTCATATTGCTGCTTATAACCCACCGGCCTAAATTGATGTTTATATCCCCGCTGGTATATGCTGTGGTTTCTTTGCCGCTCTGATGCGCAATATTCCCCTGATACTGCAAACGAAAAGCATTGATACCATAATCCCACTGACTGGAATCAGCTCTGTTTATAATATTGGTCTGAGGGATACTGAAAACCAGATTCTGGTTACCATAGTTAAAATTCACATGTGTATACAAATCATGTGATAATTTATAACAGTGTTTTAGCTTATTATATCCGGAAGCATACTTATCCAGATTAATCAGGACACCTGAGTGGGCCAGCCACTCTGGTGAAAGACACAACTCACCGGCTCTTTCTTCCTCCGGAGATATATTCAGTTTCGACTTGCCGACATTACTATCGTTAACAATAACATCCACATAATATTCCCCAGCAGGGAATCTCACTCCTTTTTTAAATATAGACGGAACAAACTGAGTCCCTTGTAAAAAAACGGTGTTTAATTCTGTATCAGAAACAGAATAAGAAGCAGAGGGATACAGCGATAACAATAAAGAAGCAATTACAGATAGCTTATATGCAGATATCCCTTTTACATTTACAGTATACATATTATTACAATAGCTCTTAATAACCTGTATTGTTAAAAGGAAATCCCTTTCCTTTTAACTGTAATATTATTTGTAATAGAAGGTGAATTTAGAAGCAGTCTTGAAATCACCAGGTTTAGTACCACCAATCAGCTTGGCCTGATATTGTAGTCCTTCAGATGATAATTTGGTTGCAGCGAACTCCTGTACAGCACCACTAGTTCTCATTACTTCGCCGTTACCAACGTTAGCATTCGTAGCTTTAACCTCCACATAGGCATCTGAAGCTGTGCCACTAATCGCCGCAAGACCTTGACCATCAAATGCATTGCTGTTCCAGGTGAGCGCAACTGTAGAAATGCCATCCTGTGCCAATTGTGCACAATTTTGCACATTATTTCCCTCATTTACTGGTTTGAATGCAAAATCGACGTCTTTACCGGGCATACCTGTTTTAGCTTGCCCAAGCTCAATAACATTTTTCACCAGACCTGCATTGGGACCAGTTCCTGAAGCTTCCAGGTCACAGGTTGTTTTGACAACAGAACCAACAAACTGAACTTCATTTTCTGCAGCATGAGTCAGACCTGATACCAGACCTAATGCAATTACAGAAGCCAGAATACTTTTTTTCATTAAAAATCCTCTTTTAATATATGGAATTTATCAAAAAACCAGCATAGCTGGTGTTATCTTATTCACACAAATAAGATAACAACAAACATACTTAAATACATTCAAGCAACTGATGTTATTAGTTCAAGTTTATCGAACCCTAACTATTAAACGTCAATAACGTCACTCACTATCCCCTTTTACCCCTTGGCATTCTCAATCCGAATCATTATTATCTTATAAAAATAAACTTCTTCACCATGCTAATTGACACACAATATCATTAATATGTGTCAAACGTTTCAATGCTATCGAAAAATAACTGTACGATGTTCCATATTTTTCACACACCTCCTTTCGGTTGTATCCCATAACCAAAAAATCCCGGAGCGCGCGAACAATCTTTTCGCTTCGAAAAGGAGATAATTCAATTAATAACCAAAATCGTCTTTCATCCACTTTTCCCGGTATTAACACTTTATTGCTTTCTTCTTGCATGCATATCTCCATCTCTCCTTTGCATTAAAAGCTACCACAAAGTTTTTCACCAAAAAATACAAATTTAACGATCTTTTATTCTAAAAAATCAAAAAAACAATAGTTGCAAAACCCAAAATACACACCAAGAAAAAAACTTATCACCAGAAAAATCAGAAACACCAACACAAAAGATCGTTATTTCAATTAGTTGCAATAATTCTATCTTTTTTTAAATTCATGATTAAAGTCAAAAACAAGAATCAAAAATAAAGAAACAAAAAAAGGCTGCTAATTTTTTCAGTGTAAACAAAACAGCAATAATAAATGCCAGCCCGAAGGCCGGCACAGGCAGAAAAGTGTTCAGTATCAGGCGACAATCTGCTCCTGAGAATGACGCAGACGATATGACCAGTTTCCGAGGTAATGCCCGGGCGTCAGCAGCACCCGGCGTCGCTCATTACACAATGAGTTGCCAATCACCACTTCTCCGGCCACACCACACAGCGACAGTTGTATATACGCCATGCCGGCTGCCAGCGGGTCAATATCCGTTGCCGACACCCACATCCTGCGGTATGCCGGATAACCCGAACGGTTCAGGGTGTCAGCCACAGCCAGAACCATACTGCCGGCACCACAGGCAGGTTCACGGAGCGTGATAAAGGGTTTGTTATCAAACAACGCTTTCACATTCCCCAGCTGCATCTGTGCCATCATGCTGGCCACACTCCAGGGCGTGAAAAACTGGCCCCGGTATTTATCCCCCAGCTCCAGTTGCATGAACACGCTGCCCAGAAAGTCACAGAATCCCTGCTCCAGTCCCTCAATGACATGAGCAAGCAAATGCGCCATGTTGATAACATCCTGCTTTTCATAACCACTGACGATTCGCAGGTACTTCTGCTCCCGAGCCTCACTGAACTGAAGCCGGTTCTCCAGGGCAATCACACTGCAGCTGACAAAGTCTTCAAACACCTTATGGCGTTTGTGATAACGGGCGGTCTGATTAAACAGCGAAATGAAGGCTTTCTGATGGTCGATAAAGGTGGCCATGTGAATCTCCGTAAAAAACAGGGAACACATGGCCCCGGGAAGGAACAGGTGTTCCCCTTCGGGCTGAAATGAAATATGACAGGAAAAAACGGGTGCCACGAATGTGGCACCCTGAGGTTAATTACTGGCCTGAAGCCAGCGGAACCGGTAAAGGCGCGGCTTCTGTCTGTTCTTCAGCGCGCTCCTCCACCAGATACAGCCGGGGCTGAGGAAGTGTTTCCCTGCCTGGCCATTCGGCCTGCGGGTCACTGTCCGTATGTTCACCACCGTCATAACAGTTGTAACCCTGTATGCCCCGGACTGGTTCGCTGTACCAGTGCCGTATCTCACAGTCGAATACCTTCGAGATTTCACCAACCAGCTCACCTGAAGGCGGATACCAGGGTGTGTCAGTCAGCAGCACCAGACTGCTCATCTCATCACGCACCCAGCGAACATTGTGACCTGATGGCCACTCCACACCGTATATCCGGCTGTAAAGGCTGGTCGTGGTGGAAATGCCCTGCAGCAGTCCACCTGAACCGTTCAGCTCTGTGGCCAGACGGGAGGGTATGACCATCAGCATGTCACAGGGCTGCGCCTGCTCCGGGTAATCCGACAGCCGGCTCCAGCAGGCCTCGGCATCAATGTGTTCACTCAGTCCGACCAGGCCAAACCAGTCAGAATACTGGCAGTGCATTAACGCGGTGATTATCTCCCGGGCATTATCCGGCAGGTTCCCCCAGCGGACAGCGCCAATACATGACTGGTGATAAAGGCGGTCAATGGTCTTTATCGTCTCTTCATCCAGTACGGCATCTTTTACCAGCAGCCCCAGCCACTGTTCAAATGCCTGGTTAGCCGGAGATGACAACCCTGTACCGTGACGAACCAGCGCCGGATATGGCGGATACTGCGTCGTCCGGGTGGGCTTCACCAGCCCTGCACAACCGGCCAGAAACAGCTGTATACTCTGCTGTATGGCATGGCGGTAACGCGGTGTCTCACATCCTTCAATCCACTGCGTCAGCACATCCAGACAGACTGACTTACCGGTAATTTCAAAACGATTCTGGCACCATTCAGACATGGTTTACGCTCCTCTTTTTGTATCAGATGTAAAAAGAGGGCACTGTCCCGTGAGGAACAATGCCCTCACGGGATGAATGGCGGTCAGGTTACCCTCTCCGCCAGCGGTTCAGATTATGCGCCCCGCGCCTGCGAAGCCCGCTGCATCAGTAAATACTCTGATGCTTCACGTGCCTGCCGGCAGGCGCGAAACAGCGCTTTTTTGTCAGACTTCAGGACGTTAAGCCATCCGTCAATATAACTTTCGTGCTGTACGTCACCGGTAATCCCCAGATGTGCGCACAGAAAAGCACTGCCCATCTCAGCAATCAGTTCTTCGAACGCATATTCCGGGCTTTTACGACCGGCAAAAGAACTTATCCCGGCCCGCCGCAGACGCTTTTCATGACCGGTACTGTGTACCAGTTCATGCAGCAGGGTGGTCCAGTAATCGGCCACTGAGTCAAACTGTGACGACAGAGGCATCACGATACGGTCAGTGTCAGGCCGGTAGAATGCCCTGTCCTGTGGAAGCGACGAAACACTGACGCCACTGCCATTCAGTACCGGCAGCACCCGCTCACTGATGGTATCAGCCGGCAGTACATCTGCTCTGCCTTCCGCCTTCACCATCAGATGCTCAGGTAAACCGTCGCACTGTCCCACATTAAACAGAGGATTCGCTTTCAGTACCGGTACCGTTTCCATGAGCGGTTCCCCCTCACTGTCCGTCAGCCGGTTACCGTGCTCATCCACAGCCTGTCTTTTCCAGTCTTTGTAAATCACCGCCAGCGTGGCCACCTCCCCTTTACGGACGTGTCCACCCAGTTGTTGCGCCTGACGGTACGTCAGCCAGTGATTGCTGGCGTATCCGGCTTCATCCGCAGTCAGCCACAACAGCAGGACATTCACTCCCGTATAAGGCTTCCCGGTCAGGGCGTTTACCGGCATCATCTCCGGCTCGCCCGCGCCGTTACGCGCAGAATGCCAGGGGCGTTTCCAGGGTGGAACACCATTTTCAATGGCCGTCACAATCCTGTCGGTCACCAGCTGATACAGGTCACGTTCCGGCGTTTTGTTCGCGGTACGTGAAGTATGTTTTTTCGTTTTCATAAGAGCACGCTCCATAAAAAAGATGCATGCTCCCCGTACGGTGAACATGCACCGTACGGTTAAATTAATAACGAAAATCAGACAGGCCGGACTTACCACAACGCCAGCATCACCAGTGAACGACGTTCAAAATCAAACGTCCTCAGCGTATCGCTGACCCACGCTTTTACGTCATTCACGTCATACCAGTAGTCATCAGCATAGTCTTCCCCCCGTAAACGCGAGTTTCTGACATAAGGAAACAGGCTGTGGCAGTTTCCCGGCGTCAGCATACTGAGGTCACGCAATAATGCAGTCAGTGACCGGCGTGTTACCGGGAAAGTATGCTGCTCATCCGATGCATCAGTATGGTTACGGAACCATGTCAGAAGCGGCATCACCTTACGGAAAGCCCCCACTTCCTGATGTTCCTGTGTTTCCACAACGGCACCATTCTGATGGTTATCACGAGCCATAAAGTAAATATCGAGTCCCATAACAATTCTCCTGAATAACGCAGGGACTCTCCCCACAGGGATATGTCCCTGCCGGGTTATATGAATGACGGAATACGCGATGGCGTTATTCCGGGTAAATGAAAAGAAACAACGGTGTCCTGTCAGTGTCCACCGGCAAGTGCCCGCAGCCAGTAAAGCTGATGTTCAGCCTCTTCCAGTGCTGACCAGTCATCCGGGGATAACTGTCGCCCCTGACCGGACAGAAACTGCAGCAGCAAACGGTCAAATGCATCTCCCCTTACCGGGGTGGTTAATACAGATTCAGGAGCAGAAACATTCTCATGCCCCAGGAACCGTTTTATCCATTTCAGCGGCAGTGACCAGCTGGCACCACCGGCAGTGGAATGAATGCGGAAACAATCCGGACACAGATTGTGCAGCAGCACAAACACCGTACGGGCAAAGAAATCCCCCGGCTGGCGTCCGAAATTCAGCTCCTTAAGCACCAGAATGTTCTGACGATACTCCCGTTCAATGGTGACATTCACCGACCACAGCCCGTCTGCAGACCGGCTGTAAAACGCCAGTGTATCCGTTACCGGAAACAACTCAGATGCCCGGGTCAGGGAGCCGAAATACGCATTCTGCGGCCGTAACGCCTCCGGCAACTGCCAGAAGGTTTCAGTTACGGCCAGAACAAAAGCATGCCACTGCTTTTCCGGTATTGTGGCAACCTGCTCAAGGGTATATACCACCGGCTCACGGGCCGGACGTGAAGATAATTCAGACATGGAACATTCCTCATGGTCAGATTAAAAATAAACAACGGGGAATGCCTTCCTGACGGAGGGCACACCCCGTCAGGGTCAGGTTATGAACTACATCATGTCGTGCCGGGCAAAACAGGCATCCGCTCCGGCCATCAGCTTTCCGGTACTGATACTGTCAGTCCAGATTTCATGATTAATTTCACGCCCCAGCGCCATCAGACTGTCAAGCGCCTGACGGGCCTGAACTCCCGGAGCAGAAATGTTCTCCTGCTCCAGGTCATACAGCAGCCAGCCCAGCGCCTCACCGGTATCCCACAGATGCACGCAGACCAGTGAAGGCTCCGTCTCATCATCCGGCTCCGGGGTAATGCCCAGCCGTTGCCAGGCGCGTAACCGCATCAGCTCACCTTCCAGCTGGCTGAGATGCGCCAGCAGAGCAGACTGCGTCTGCAGTGCTGAATAATGAACAAGTAAGGGTGAGTACATAATGACCTCCGTCTGTTCAGGAAGTCCTGCCCCTGACGGAACAAAACTCCCGTCAGGGAAAACACCGGCGCAGACACACGGTGCAGTAAGTAAAAGAAAAACCCTTCAGTCTGCGTCGGAAAAGTCAACACAGGCCTGCTTCAGGATGCCGGCTACACGTTGATTCAGACATTCAGTCCAGCCATCGTTCCATCCACGCTCCCATGGATTGCAGATATCCTTCCATGGATTGCAGACATCGTTACAGCCGTTCTTCCATGTCCTCCATGCCTCCATCTCCATGACAGCCCCCAGCCTGTGGCCTTTCGCACGTATATGCCACAGAAACGGCCGGAAAAGTCCTGATTTCAGTTGGTCACCACCGCTTTCGTAGCCCAGATGACGTGCAATATCTTTAAGATATTCAAATGATTCATTCTGCATTCCAGCCGCCTTTGCCAGCGAGCTGTACGCATCACGAAGTATCGTCATACCTTCCAGTTGATACTCACACCACGCACGGACAGCCGACACTGGTGCGATTACCCGAAGAATGGTGCAGACACGCCATACAACAACGTAAAGGAGTATTAACAGACTATTCATGTGTTCACCTCAGAGACAAAAAATCACGGGAACACATCTCCCCTGCGGGAAGCGTGTTCCCGACAGGGTAATAAATGATAAATCAGCAGGGCTGTACGACGCTTTCACCAGCCTGCAGACCGAACCGGTAACGCAGGGTGGTCAGCTGTTCCGCCATACGGCAGGCAGCATGCCAGGTCCTGCGACGGGATATCCGCCCGGTAAACCGGTTCAGATAAATGACCTCACGCGGTAACGGCTGATACCAGCCTGTGTACTCGTTGCGGTGCATTCCCTGCCGGTAGTACAGACAGGGTGTCCAGACACCGCCACGACGGAACATACAGACCCGGACGCTCAGATTGCCGGCCGGATTGGTGTACCAGCGACTGTAATATGACAGGTTATTGCGGGAAAAAAACACCCGCAACTGAGCCGTCATTCGCCGGAAAAAAGAAGAGATGCCCGGTTCAGGGCACAAAATAAACGTTGACATAAAGACTCCTGTAAAAAGAAACGGGAGTCTTCGCCCCGACGGACAAAAACACCCGTCAGGGGACAGAAACATCAATACGGGATTAATGCTTCAGCTCAGTAGAACTCATTCGAAATCGCATTCGAAATATTCATTTCTGTCAATATAGACACACTGAGTCCAGCCATCGCGCCAGCCGTACTCCCATGGATTGTACTTGCACACACGTGCCTCCATCTCTATAAGAGCACCCAGCGCATGGCCTTTCGCACATACATGCCACAGAAACAGCCGGAGAAATCCTGATTCCAGCTTTTCATCGCCGCTTCTGTACCCCAGATAATGTGCGAGGCCTTCGAGATAGCTGAACAGCCGATAAAGAGGTTCTTTTCCTTCACGCATTTCTGCCGCCTTTGCCAGTGAGCGGTACGTATAACGAAGGATCGACATACCTTCCAGATGATACTCACACCACGCACGTGCAACCGACTCTGGTGCAACCCTCCCAAGAATGGTGCAGACAAGCCATACGACAGAATAAAGAAGTGTTAACAGAATGTTCATGTGTTCTCCTCTGATACAAAACATCACGGGAACACATCTGCCCTGCGGGAAGCATGTTCCCGACAGGGTAATAAACGACAAAACAGCAGGGCTGCACGATGCTTTTATCGCCAGCACAGTCGAAGATAAAATGCCATGCGCCACTGCCATCAGACAGGGTGCATAACTGCCATGCGGAACACCCCCGCACAGATTAAGTATAAAAAGCCCTCATCGTCGCGTCATAATGCGCTTTTTGTGACGACATTCTGCTCTCAAGAGCGCGCAGATTTGCCCCATTCACGTGGAATGCACCGTCCTTTCAGGCTCAGGAGGTGTTGAATGCAGCCACCCGAAGGCGTTCCTCACAGACTGCCGGAACATTGGTGGTCACCCGAAGGTAACAAAGTTAGCCTGTATATTTTTAAGGCACAAAAGATGGATGTCAAGCTATTCAATATCGATCCAAAAAGGAATATTATGTGTTCCCTTAACCGGTTCTCCTGGAGGAAAAACACAGGTACCTTTCATCAGTATTTTTCTTCCCGCCCGTCTGACATCACAGTCAAAATCTCCCACCACGTCAAAATAATCCGCAATCGACTCACAGATGTCCCATTCATCATAGATGCCCCATTTATCTGCTGTTCCTTCACATTCAAACTCAGCCTGATATCCGGAATCAATATATCGCGCCAGGTAGCGTGACCACAAAGGCGAATCTTTTGTAATCTCCTTTACAGAGATTATTTTCATTAAAATAGTACAATCCATGATATTTACCCGCACAAAATCGATATAAGTTATTACTCATAGCCTAATAACTGACAATAAACCTGTTCAATATATCGCCCTCTGCCATCGCCATGACCAAGATCAATTGATGTCAGTGCAAGTGCCTCCTTATAACTGTAACCATTCATAATATGATATTTCATGGCACTTGCGGCGTAACTGTACCGAAAACTGTGTGCGGTCTCATCTCCGCCTTTCAGTTCTCCATAACGTCGTAACGTATTAAGATAATGATCCATTGCCGACTTAAGATTATCTCTGTCTATCAGACGTTCATTATGTTCACTGGCATATTTGAGTGCATAATTAACAGCATCAAGGACTTTATCCCGGTCAACAACCGTTGTCATTCTTTCCCGTCCTCCTTTCGTACCAAAAATCACTCTTATTTTTTCATCTCCCCGTTGTAATGCTTTTTTCCACGTCCGTAACGATTTGGCCGACTGGACAGCTTCTTCATTTCTCAGACCGAGATAACGTGACAGTTTAACAACAGCTGCCACACCTTTATCTTTTGCTTCCACGCGCTGAAGAATTTCCCGGAAACGCTCATCTGTAATTAATTTCTTTGTACCTTTACGGCTTCCTCCTGAAATACCTAACGCCTTATTGCTGAGACGGGGATGTTCAGGATCTGCCATTTTATGTTTACCGGCCTGACGTAACATAACCCGTATCGCAGACATTTCATTTTCTCTGGTTCGCTTTGAAACATCACTCCTGCTGTTCATATATAATTCAATATGCCGCACTTTTACCTGCGTAGCAGAACTGATTTGTATATTCAGTTTAGCCAGTCTTTCCGCAAACCGGTGCATGATCCGGGAATAGTCACTCAGCTTCTTGAAACTCCCCCGGTCTTTCCGGATATGAGCAACCAAATCCTGTTTCAGTAATTTTTCACGTCTGGACACAGATACCTCCTCTTTGTCTTAAACAGCTGTACGTACAGCAGATGAATTTTGCTGTTGTGCCGTGAACACAACAGCAAAATTCATCTGCATTCTCCCTGGCGACACGGTTAAGCGTTGCGATCCTTCGGGTAATGAGTGCCTGAGCGCCAGGGTAGCGCAGACTGTTTAGGTATTGAGGGGTAACAAACCGGTGTTGCACACCGACTGCAGCATTCGCTGTACCTGTTTCCAGGTCGCCCCCGATACCACCCCTAATAAGTGGTATCGCCGGTTCGGCATCTCACTACATAAAACTCCTTAAAAAACAATAAAATTCTGCAAGAAGAACGGTCGATGAACGTTATTCACGGTATCGTCTGTACGTTTGCAGAGAAGGTTGAAAAAACACTCTCACGTCTGGTCACTTCTTCAAATGTTAAAAAACATCCCGTGACGCGACGGTTTGTGCGGGTTCGTAAAGCAGACGCGCATGCGTCACTTTGTCATCGTTACACGCCGACAAAAGTGACGCCGCGCAGCTTCAAACTCCACATACGCACGCAAGCGGCCAGATTTCAGATGGCCTTATGCCGTGCGTACAGTCGTAAGAAGCCCGGGGCGAATGCCCGAACAGATTAAAGACGTCAGTCCGTGGTTTACGGATGACTACAGACCGATCATAGCGGTACTGGATGGAAGTAAAAAAAGCCCTCATCGTCGCGTCATAATGCGCTTTTTGTGACGACATTCTGCTCTCAAGAGCGCGCAGATTTACCTCATTCACGTGGAATGCACCGTCCTTTCAGGTTCCGGAGGTGTTTAGCTAGCCACCCGAAGGCGTTCCTCACAGGCTATACGGAACATTGGTGGTCGCATAGCGACAATTACAGCGAAGAAAGGCTAGCAAGGCGGGCTTTTATATGTCAACACCCTCACTGGAGGATTTTTTTATAAAAAGGCCGGTTAACACCGGCCTGAGCTGTTATATCAGATATGATTATCTGAAGGTGAAGGCATTTCAGCCTCAGATACGTCACTTGTTTTTTCAGGAACTGCATCTGCAATTTTTTTAAGTTGCTTATAGATATTAAACATCAGAATAACCATCTCACAACCAATTCTCAGACCTATAATACCAAATATAAGGCCAACAAATCCTGCAAAGAAATTGGCGAGCATTCCAATGACGCCGCCAACGATCGTGATAACAAGGAAAATCCAGTAGATAACTTTTATTATCTTTGGCGTAATCATCTCATCAAATTCAAGCCACTGCCGCAAAGTATTATTCATATATATTAACTCCACATATAAAAACTAACATCCTCAATACAACCTATAAGTAAAAAAGCTCCTTTACCCCCCTTATTTCATCCTGTCCCCATTAATAAATTATTTTTCCACACAATACGCAGGACCAGAATCAGATAATTTCTTACCAACTGAAGAACAGTACTCTGCTGTTTTAGATAATTCCCAACTTCGGCCGAAATCAAACGACAAAACAGCCACCACTATAATTAATAAAACGAAAAGAATTTTATTTCTCATAATCATACTCCCACGCTCAAATAATTACTCCTGACCATAATTTATCTGACTCTTCCTTCTGCCACATCTTTTACGCGTTTAAATAACGGCGCAAGCGTTGCTTCTTTCAGATGCCCTGGAGCCGGTGATGCGTACGTTATATAGAGACGACTCCCTTTACCATTTTTTTCAACTTCAATGGTAAGATGATCATCAAACTGACCGCCATCCCAGTCACTCCCCATTTTGTAATAGCTACTAGGCATCGCGTCCCATATATGTCCATGATCTTTTATTGCCGAAGCCTGCCATTTTCCATCAGTAGTTCCATTATTACGAATAGCGTCAACTTCCTCATTCGAATAAAATTTATAGTACCGCTTTAATCTTCCTGCAGCCGTATCAACATCAACGGGGATTTCCGTTACATTTTCCCGTTTTTCCCTTTTGGTCGGCGCTTTCTGTGACAGTAACGGCATACCATTATCAGCAGTTGATGAATTATTACCGCGTAATGCACCAGTCAAAGCAAAGGCACCATCACTGATTTGCTTGTTAACCGCAGCAATTTCATCCACAGAACAGGCACTCAGCGCCAGACATGACACACAAACAAGCAACAACTTTTTACCCAACATTAACACCTCTTTTTGAGTCATTTATCAGTAGATTCTGTATGGTTTTTCCCCTGTATTTATACAAAAGCAGGGCATAATTTGAACATCAAATTCATATCACAGAACTAAAAATTAGGAGTTTTTTCATGACAACCAATTGATTAAGGTAAAATTTTACACTTGCGCATTTATCATACAGGTAGTATGATAGCATTGGGTTATTAGTATGATGGATGAATTGGGAGGGAAGTTAATATTATGAATATGTTGCTGAAAAAGATCCTTTGTGCACTCCTGCCAGATCCGGTTCCTGATGTCCCCAAAAACTCAACGAATTATCTAGTAGAAGAAAATCCACAAGAAGAATTACCTTCCTTTCTAGATTCCCATTCATATTGGGAATATGAGCAATGGGAAAATCAAAATAACTAGCACTGCCAACGTTGGCAGTGCCAAAAGATTATTTATTCATTCCCTTATCCAGTCCCTTAGAGAAACTATTACCACCTGCCCCTGCTAAATTACCTGCTTTCTGCGCTGCCTGATATGTACCACTAGTTCCATCTTTAGCTGCTGTACTAATCGCGACTCCGATATGTACTCCCGCCCATGACAACGCCCCAAGCCAGACTGCCGGCAACACCATAAACATCGTCCCCATTACCAGATTCATTATCAGATCGTCCGACGTGTTCTGGAATCCCATCATATTGAACCGGGTATGCGTGTCCGAACTGTACAGTGCCGTCAGCATCCAGCTGTCAAGCCATCGTGCAAGCTCCCACCAGAACGTCAGAAAATTCAGCGCAAATACCACAAACGTCAGCGTGATCAGGGTTGACAACTCATATGCTGCAAACGCCAGAATCAGCGGCAACATGATATAAATTGCCATCAGCAGAATGGCCTGCACCATTGGCAGCGCCTGTCGCATCGCATCAAGCGCCGGAAACGCCCCTAGTGCAGCAACAGCACTGCCAGCCGTTCCCGCAATCCTGGCCACTGCGTTCATGGTCGTCATATCCGCATTACCACCATATCCACGGTAAACCTCACCGTCCTGAGAGACTGTCAGACTCTTCGGACTCACCAGCCGTCGGACAACTTCTTCCTTATAATCGACCTGGCTGCTGCCAATCATTTTCATTGCTGCTGACAACCGCAACCAGTAACTGTCGCTGACCTCCGCAATCACCCGCGCCCTCAGGCCGTTATCTGCTGCCAGCCACCACTCATTACATGTCGGATATCCTCCACGTCCCGTATTCGGGCGCCCGCTGTCCCGCGATTCATTCCAGGGAAAAGCTGCACGGGGGAGTTTTGACTGCAGCGTCATGTAATCGCCCTTCATAAACGTGGTACTCCCTATCCACGCAATATCTGAAAGGAGTTTTTTATCCTTCGTCTGCCCCTGATCCCTTTGTTTCCACATATACAGGGCCAGCGAATAGCAGTCGTTGGTAAAATCCTGCAATTCATCTGCCAGCGCACGGTTTTCAATAAACGTCCGCTGAACTTCAAAACGTAACTGACGCAAATCAGGCCGACAGGGGATCGACGCAACCGCAGCCTGTGTCACACCCTTGGATAATTTATGTACCATCACCCACCAGAGTGGTGCGGCTGCAGTCCGATCACCAAGACTGGAAATAACACCACTGTAACCGGTATCTCCGGGATCTTTCGGGGTCCAGGTTCCGCATGTTTTTGCCCGCGTTTTATCAAACTTAATGCTGTCAAGACTGACCTGAACCAGAGGCACGCAACAGACAATCATCACAAAGAAAGCACCGTAGAGTACATTCTCAATACGGGGCAGCGAAAGTAATCCCTTGTTACCTTCGTCTTCCCCCTCTTCCCGGACTTTCAGCCAGATCCCAATAACCTTAAATACCAGCGGCAGCGCAAACAACCCGGTACCGATTAGCACATCCCACAGGCCATTATTCACCACCCAGCCCAGCAGGGTCAGAAAATATTCCAGATAATTATTTGTGGTCATAACGCATCAACGCCCCGAACCGGCAAAAATGGAGTATTCACACAGCAGAACAAACAAAACACTGACAGTGGCCATACGAAGAAAAGGTGCCCGGTATTCCGGTCTGAAGCCCGGTGCATGCCAGATTTTCCATCCCCACCATCCGAGTGCGCAGTAGACACACAGACGCCAGATCAGCCAGCCATAACGCGTCTCATACATCCATTCACGCAGGGCAGCAAAACCCTCTGCATGGCGAATACCTGTATTCGCCAGCCACAAAGAAAACACGGTGATACCTGCCAGTAGCAGCAGATACAGAATAAACATCTTCCCCTTCCTTTTGAGCCGGTCGCGCATTCCTGCTCCCGTATTCACCTTCACCACCTTATTTCTCATCAGGGACCTCCAGCGTATGCATCCGGCTGTCAGCATTATCCGTCTGCTGAATCATCGGATTGTTCCCAACCCGTTCATTCTCCCGTTCAATAATGGTCAGTACGCTGTTGCGGGCCAGTTCACGCTTCAGCTCCATCTCGTTTTTCAGTGCGGCAATCTCCCGGTCCAGCGCCTCAATACGGCGGCTTCCTTCTTCAATCGCGGCATCCTGCGCTGCAGCATACGGCTCAGACATTCCCGTCATAATCATTCTGCGCATCAATAGCGCCGTCTCCACCGTATCCGCCATGGCCAGTTCGCCGGCCAGACGTCCGGTCAGTGCAGCATTATCCGGATCCCGTTGCAGTGCCTTAATCACTCCGGCCGTTACCGTCAGACTGCCGGACCGGAGTCTGGCCAGATTTGCTGCTGTCGGCTTTTCCGTACCATTCACCAGCTTCACCAGTTGCTCCGTATTCACTTTTACCGCTTCTTCCAGCATAGGCGTGAACCCGGTTCCGGCAACCGCCATTCCCGGCTGTTGGTCTTCATCCCCGCTGGTACATTCCGCTGCATTGCCGCAGGTCCGCATGGAACGATCGCCCAGCACTTTCACCACCGCCTTTGCCGCCTCTTCAGCATTGCTGAACTTACTGCAGACACTTCCGGTACAACTGGCTGCACTGATCGTGGATGTACTGGTGACCGGCAGGTTATTCATCATGTTAAACCCCGCTGCTGCCAGATCATGTGTGGGACGAATGGCCGGCTGCCCTGCCCCGCCACGATCCTGGCCACCAATCCATTTCCGGCCTTCTTTCCCGGTAGCCTTACGACCGGCATCATCTCCCCGGATGGCATCACCATCCCCTGAATTCACGATTTTCTTGTACTCATCCAGCATCGCAGCCTGTGTCCACTTGCTGCTGTCCGAGAACTCCATCATGCGCTTCGCCATGTTCTGGCAGTTCAGCTGTGCCTTGTCGAACGCCACATTTGCCTGAAGCACCCCGTTAGTCAGCGTGTCATACAGTCCCGGATTCGCCCGCTGGATGACCATCGCCGGCAGACTGGCCACCGCCCCCGTCGCCCCCTGTATCACATCCCCCATCAGATTTTTAAAACCGTCCGTCACCCCGTTCAGCTGATTGCTCACCGTGGTTTTCAGGTCAAAGTTGCCGCACATCAGGTTGCTGCTCCAGCCAATATCCACCCCGAGCTTCTTCATGTTGCTCCGGGTCGCCGGCTGCGATATCACTGACCCGCCTCCCAGGGTGTAAAACAGTTTGTCCGAAATGGCACCATCAATGGATTTCCCGTACCCGATGGCACTGTCATTCACCTGTGGCAGGGAGAGACCGAACGTGCTGCGTTCATTCTCCGCCGCGCCGGCCATTGTGCTGCAGGCCAGTATGACCGCCAGTGCCACAATGTTTGTCAGTTGTGGTTTATGCTTCATGATTTACTTTCCTCTAAAAATTCGTACTGCCCAGGAATTTCTGGCCCCGCTTTTTGCAGCAACTGTAGGGACGCCACAGGGCAAAAGCGGCATTACCGTCCTCCGGCGCGGCATGGCTGCCATCCGGAAACACGGCGCAGGATGAAGAAACGGAAGGGGTCAGTCGCTGCCACTTGTGATTACGGGTGCCGGTGTTTTCTTCCACCGCATCCGGTGGCCAGTAGCCATCTTTTTTTCGGCCTTTCAGCGACTGATAGACGTGGGGCTCACCGGTGCGGGTGATAATATCCGCCACCCGCTGGGCCACCAGGGCCGCCGCTTTGTCATCATCGGTCTGGCTGACAAAACCGGAACGGGGGTAGATATTTCCCCACATGTCCGCATTGCGCTGATTCCCCAGCTCACGTCTGCCGGGTATCATGGCTTCGGGATACAGGGATTCAGGCATGCCGGTACGCCAGGCAAGGCTGTCCAGTGTGCTGAGAAAATAAGGCCTCAGTGGTGTGGCAGCAGACTCACACGAATACCCGGGAATGCTGCCCCCGATAAGCAACGTGGCCGGATGCCCCAGCGCATCCGCGTATTTGAAACGGATGGCAGATTTACGCTGCCCCGGCGATTTCATATCTGCCGGGTTTCCCCCGCCAGCAGACAGCCCGGCAATCCCGCTGCTGATGGCGTTCTCCACACCGCCGGATGTCTGACTGACCAGAGCAATTTCCCGCCAGGGATTACCGCCCGGTGCGGTATAGGTGGACACCACTGCTTCAGGGATAAAATGTGAGACCTTCACGGACGTTCTGACCCGACACCCCGACCAGGAGCAGTGCAGCCAGTAACAGATACCGCTGACCCGCCAGCTGATGCAGCTCTGAGAGACAGCACCGGCCACTATCTGTGCCGTATTCAGGGAAGCGTCAGCCACAGAAACAGTCGCTGTCCACAACAAAAATGCGCCAGCATAACGTCGTGTTCGCAGACCCGTCATGGCTGCCCTCCCTGACTCCGGAGTCGTTCAGCCTGTGCCACATCGGTGGTGCCGTACACCACTTCCCGGTCATCGAACACCACCGCCGGGTATTTTTTAAGCCCCAGCGACCAGGCGTGGGTCACCTGGCGGTAACGTTCTGCAAGGTCAGCCTGTGCAGACGCCCATTCAGGGGACTGCATGTGCTCACGAACAACAGCCTCAGCGGCTTCAGGGTCAGCCGGCAACAGGCCGAAAAAAGCATCCTGCAGTTGCTGTGGCCCGTCGAGCAACACAACCTGTACATCAGGGGGCGGATTAACCGGCAGATGTGCCGAGTCGGTATAAACGGTAGTGCCGGCAACTGATATCACCGGCAGGGCAAGAAAGGAATACAACAGCTTCCGGTACATGGAATGACTCCGTCAGACAATACATGTCTGACAGCGTGCGCAGAACCGGAAGCAGGGTCATCAATTAATTCAAAACCGGAAACTGAAAATTTCTCAGGCTTCCTGACCAAATGTATTTTTATTATGCTCTGTGCCATCTGAATAGTCGGGGATATTTCCTTTATGTTAATGATTATGAAACAACACAAATTCGCTTTTCTTCTTAGTACACTGCTGAGTACCTTCTTTCTTAATCTGTTTCCGCTGAACACAACCGGGTATAACCTGAATGCGCTGTTACAGATTGCAGCTGGCGTCAATCTGCTGCAACGCCGTCATCAGGCTGTTTCATTTATTGTGTTACTGGTCATTTTTGCCATCACGCACTGGCTGCACACAGCCAGCGCCATGGCACTGCTGTACTACGCGAGCTATCTGGTCTTTTTCCTCATCCTGTCCGTGATTGTATTCCGACAAGTGATTTTCTCTGCCCGGATAAACACAGAGTCTGTCTGTGCTGCACTGAGTGGCTTTTTACTTATAGGCTATATGGGTTTTTTCATGTTTTCAGCAATAGAAAGCCATATGCCTGGCGCGTTCCGGGGGCTGTCGCATGATGAGCTGCAGATGATGAATGAACTCTTCTATTATTCTTTCATCAGTATTCTGACTGTGGGTTATGGCGATATTGTGGCCGTCAGCTGGCCGGCCCGTAATGCCACTATTCTGGTTATTCTCACAGGCTATATTTACTCGCTGGTTTTTATTGCCCGCATCGTCAGTGGATTTTCAGTATCAGACAAATAATCCACCTGAATTGTCACTTTGATGTATTATATCTTCCTGCCACCTGCATCAGCAGGTGGTAAATAAAGAGACGGCAGGGTACGGTTTATCTGCATGCAGACCACTGGCCAGACCCGCCGCTATTGTTCATAATACCTGTTTGTATAATCTGTAAACATGGTTCTGATACCTGCAAAATTAACAAGCAGAACGCTTCTGGCTTTATCCTTATTCTTCGCTGCCAGCCTGCCAGGAGAGGCGACTGTCACCATTACTGAAAGCAAACAGTACACAAAATAAACTAAAAAAAACCGGGCAACCAGGCCCGGAAAAATTACGTCTCAATACAAGGAGATTATCATTCATGTTTCATATCATAACGAGCCAGTTAACCGGCCGGGCAAAATGTTATCACCATATAACATTCATTTTTATTACAGCGTGATATTTTCAGACTTTTTCGTTCTCAACCGCCACACACCGAAAATCCTGCACTTTGACCTTATCGCCAAAAGAGCGGCCGGGCTCTTTTGGAATGGAAAACATATGCTCACACTCTGTCCGGGTCATTTTATTTCCGGAGTAACGGGTCCAGAGTACCGGCGGATTGCCGGGCTTCATTATCGTTGCCGTGATTTTATAACGAGCCGCCATACCTCATCTCTGCAATCAGTATATCTTCGACTGAGCCATCACCTGTGACGTAAGCGCGAAAAAAAGTCAGCGGTATGGCAATGGCTCATGCGAAGATATGCTAAAAAAAAGCCCGCCTCTCCTGCGGGCAAATCGTCCTGTGAGTAATGATAAACAATGAAACAACAAAATCCCGTAAATTTTGCCCGTTGACCTCAGCTGGTTTCAACCCCTGAATGATATTTTGAGATTTTTCCTTTCTCTGCCAGCGTCAGAAATAAAAAACCGCACCGGAGTGCGGAAAACGATGGAAATAATGCTGGTAATAAGAGTAGATTGCATAACAATAAGTGTCTACCCGTTCATAATAACGAAAGTCATCCATCATCTGTAATACTCTGATTTATTTTTCAGACTTTTTCATCAGTCGTGCTCCGCGAACACGACGCCTCCCTGAGTGTTTTTTTCTTCCCTTTCCCCTTTCTGATACTGAAAATAACTTCTTTAAGCCCCAACGACACGACATATACCACGACCAACAGAATCAGTGCGACAGACAGAAAAAACCATGGGTCATCAATTATCCGTTCCCTTACCGGCCCCAACCCCCCCGGTAAATCATAACCAGAGTTCATACTTCACACCTCTTTACTGAATCTGAAATACACCATATATCACTGTCACCCCGGTCAGTGAGCCCCCGGAGCAGCATTAAAGTCAGTGCACATATCCCCTCACTTTAACTCTGCCAGCCACAGCAGCAGATAACACAAATCAGCAGCATCGGTCACCGGGATATACCAGCGGGGATGTGCATACTCCTCCTCCGACGGCCAGCCCTCATGGCCACTCACCGTCAGCAGGAGATTCACCTGCTGACCCGACCGCCCTTCCAGTGCCACCGCCACGCTGCTGTTCACCCCCACACGCTGAGGCTGGCAACAGATACGCGTCACCGGCCCCAGCTGCTTCTGCAGATGCCCGCGCAGACGCTCAAGATTATCCCGGGTGGCACGACTGGCACCGGGCTGCCCCTGTGGCGGCAGCACAAACACACTTCCGGCAGGATGCCCCTGTGAAACCTCTTCCGGCTCCGGATATTTCAGACACAGCATCGTCTTACTCCCCGTCAGTCAGCCCACGCAGCCTGTCCAGCTTCCGGGCCACATGAAATGCGGCTTCCAGTTCGCTGCACTGATGCGCTTTCATTAACGCCCGGCGCTCCGCCTTCTCCTCCTTCTCCGTCATCCCCAGCGCGAGGTAAATACTCGGGGGCACCACGCGGAACAGTGCCTCCACCTTCTTCGCCAGTACCACCCCTTCCGTGTAACACCCCGACAGTTTGCCGGCTGACAGCAGCACCGCTTTCTGCTCCTCTGTCAGGGCCTTAAAGCGGGCAATGTTATTCACTTCCTCCGGCGGCATGGTCAGACACACCCACCACTCGGCCATATTCAGCATCTTCTCGGCGACATCCGGATAGTCCTTCAGGTTCTGCGTGGCCAGCCACAGCCAGGCGCCCAGCTTGCGCCACATTTTCACCACCTTGGTCATGTACGGGGACAGCAACGGATTCACCGTCACAATGTGTGCCTCATCCACCGCAAACAGAATGTCCCGCCCCAGATACTGGTCACGCTCCGCGATGTTGTTAATCATGTTGGTCATCGACACCATGGTCAGCGCCATCTGGGCTTCATACCCTTCACGGGCCAGATGCCCCAGGTCAATCAGCGTCACATCCGCCTCCGGCCACAGCGCCCCCTCCCGGTTAAACAGCTCCGCCTCAAAACTGCCCGGCTGAGTGAACATCCCCAGCGCTTCCGCCATCTCTGCCGCTTTCGTCCGCCGGAGTTCATTTCGCTGACTGTCCCGGGAGATTTCCCACAGTGCCGACTGCAAATCCGCCGGCAGCATCTGGCGTTCCTCCCGGTATGTGGTGTGCGTGGTCATCAGCAGGGCTTCACGGATCATCGCCCTGTCCGCCCGTTTGAGTGCCGCCTCTTCCTTCGGATCCCCCCCGGTGATCATCATGCGGGCAGAGATCTCCATTTCTCCCAGGATATCGCGCTGCTCCTCGCTCTCGTCCTGCGTGTCATCATCAATATCCGGCAGTGTCTGTTCATCCACATCCTGCAGGGTCTGTCCCTGTGCCACCAGGTGGTGTGCATCCGCAAACGGTGGCAGGCTGACACCGGTGCCCGGTTTCACGCTGATTTTGTTGACGCTCAGCCCGAGGCTCTCAAAATAATCGGCCAGCAGCCCGAACGAGTTACCAGCCTCAGCAATAAAAAGACGGGGGCGATGTACGGCCATGATCTGCGACAGCGAGGAGCACAGTGTGGCGGATTTCCCGGCGCCGGTCGGGCCAAACAGCAACAGGTGTGCATTCTGGGTGCGATCCAGTTTATTCAGCGGATCAAATGTCAGCACATCCCCACCCCGGTTAAAGAAACTGAATCCGGGATGACCGGTGCCCGTCTCCCGCCCGGTCACCGGCAGGAGCCCAGCCAGATGCTGCACCCACATCAGACGCGTGTACCACTGCTTCCTGTCCGTATCCGGATCAAAACACATGGGCAGCGCACGCAGCCAGCTGTTCAGTGGCCCCACATCAAACTCCGGACGTACCGGCTGCAGACCGGCGCCCAGTAGTGCTGTGGTCAGGGCCACCCGCTTACGCTTCAGGCTGTCCATATCCTCTGCCCGTAACAGAAAACTGATCCCCGCCCGGTAAAGCTTGTGGCGATTCCCCAGATATTCCTTCACGGTGGCCACATCCTGACGGGCACGGATGGACTCTGTGTTCTCCCCGACTGCATTTTTTGACAGCCGGGTGAAACGCTCTTCGAGTGTGTCCTGCGGCTGTACCACAATGGTCATGCACAGCATGGTGCCTTCAGGGAACGTATCCATCAGGGCATTCACCGTCTTTTCGCCCCGGGCCTTCTCACCGGTCAGCGTCCCCGGCGCCGGAGGCGTACGCAGTTTCTCCACCACCACGGCGGCATGCGGAAGCCCGTCCAGCCACCACACGCCGTTTTCCGGATCCGACACCGGCGGCGTGAACCAGAGACTTTCTGCAAAGTCGGTCATCACCGGCATCATGCCCTCCGGGGTCTCCTGCGGTGCCGCGCGAGTGGCCAGACGGTACAGAGTGTCCCTGTCCACCCACGCCGGCCGGGGATTGAACAGCCTGAGCAGCCAGCCATGCACCTGCAGACCGTTCATACGGGTACAGCGCACCCCCGCCCCGCCCAGCGCCCCCACCACGCGTTCACACACCTGGTTCAGCATCGCCACCGGCGGCATCGGGTCATGGCTGTTTTTCCCGATACGGCGGTACACCACCATCCGGGTCCGTCGCTGCTGACCACGCCAGGGCTGCCCGGTCACCAGTGTGTCCGTGAAAAGCCCTTCCGGACGGGCAATTCCCCGCAGATGCCGTTCCATCTCGCCCAGCCAGGCCTCTGTAAAAGCGGTGCGCTGCGCATGGGGCTTCACATACCCCTTCAGATGGTCAAGATACGCATCCACATCATTTTCATCCTGACAGAAGAACTGCACCACCCAGGGATGGGTGTCGTATTCATCGAAACTGTCCTGCAGGGCATCCTCCACCGTGTCACGGATTTGCTCAAGACGCTCTGCCGTGCGCCCTTCCGTGGCCGCCGGTGTCACCTCATACACAGCGCCGACCGACACTCCGTCATCCAGCAGCAGGCACTGCGCTTCATCCAGGTATTCCACCCAGGGCAGAAAATCAATAATGGACGGGCCCGCATGGTAAATCTTCGCCTCCTCCTGACGGGTCATTCGCCCGGGGCGGGTCAGGTTACGGGGAGTACCGGCGTCATCGACTCCGGAATGCTGCGCGTATTCTGCCGGCACAGTCGTCTCTGCAGATATTGCCGGTTTCACTTTCTTTTTAAACAGCGGGAAACCCATTTTACTTGTCCCTTAACATACGTTGATAAACCGCCGGCATCACGCCGGCACAGTCACTCAGCTCATCCGCCCCGTCAGAACGCTGCCGTGCGTTCACCGGGCATCGCATACTGCGTCTGGCTGTAAAATGAAAACACCGTGCTGTAGCCCGGTACCGGTGAGTTCCCCTCTGCAAGGTGCGGAAAGACATACATCACCATGTCCGGGTTGGGCAGGCGTGGAAACTGCTGGCTGATTTCACTCTCCTGTGTCCGGCTGTAACTGCGGTCCGTCTGCGCCGCGTCCTGCTGTTCCGTTTCTGTCAGCGGACGCCGCAGTGTGTCACGGGCTGTCGCAGCAGAACGGGCGCTTCCGCCGCCCGCCTGCCCCTGCCAGATTTCCAGCATCGTCTGCTCCCCGGCGGGCAGCAGTTCCTCTTTTGACGTGGAACAACCGCTGGCCAGCACAGCCCCTGTCAGTACCAGTAACGGTAACAGCGTTCTGCCTGAAACACGCAGGCGTGAACAATCTGGTTTCATCTCATTCTCCTTCAGTCCAGACCACCCTGTGTGTCCGCCTCTCCCGGCAGGGTGAAGTCATAACGCACCTTACGGCCCAGGTCTTCGTAATCAATCGCCAGCTGGCGGGTGATGTGAACGGCCAGCCTTTTTCCCGGTGGCACATAAATGGCATCAAACGTCTGCCCGTAACGCTGCTTCACCCACTCTGCTGTCTCATTCATTCCGCCGGAAATCGCCTTACCCAGTGCCGCCTCCCCGGCACTGCCGGTCAGCGCAGAAGAAAGGCCGTTGACGTTATTCTGCGTGGTGTACTGCCCCTGGCTCAGGGCCTCACCGGCCGCCCCCGCGGCAGACAGACCGAAAATGGTGGGCAGGTATGTGGCAGCATTGGACTTACGGGTGCCACTGATACACGGAATGCCGTCCTCATCCGAAATCCAGCCAATGCCGCCGGTGTTATTCCCGTTCTTCGTCTGCTGATTGCTGTTGGTGGTGCCGTTCACATCCGGTGCCGGCAGCGTGCGAACCCGCCCGTCAGCAAACACAAAGGTGATACTGTTCACCTGGCCCCGCACACAGGAAAGCGTCCAGTCACCACTGGCGGTACCGGACACCACGGCCCCTTCCACATCCGGCAGTTCAATGCCGTTGGCGGTCAGGTTGTCCTTACCGATAAGCACCTTGAACGGATAAGGGTCTGTCACCGTGCCGTTGACCGGCACCCGCCCCAGCAGGGCCGTCATTGCCCGGCTCCCGACCAGGGTGGCATTCTCCGGCAGGGTGTAGACGGCCTGTGTGGTGGCCTGTTGTTTCTCGTTACTGTATCCCTTCACCTGCTGTTCATACGCCGCCTTCTGACGGGTCAGCGGGTTATCATCCAGAAAGGAGGTGGGGAAACGGGGACCACTTTTGCCCCCTGCCACATCCCGTGGGTCAGGCTGTGACTGGTCAGCCGGCGTCACCCACATCAGGCCATCGGCTCCCTGTGACACCGCGCTTCCCGGAGAACTACTCAGTCCGTCAAGCCCCAGCCCGAGGGGAATATCGCTGTCAGTATTTGCCTTACTGCTGCCACCCTGCTGCGCCAGCTGCTCCGTCAGGGACTGCACCTTTGCCATCAGGGCGTTCTGCTCGTTCTGTAACTGGCGCTGCTTCTCCTCATAACTTTTCTGCAGTCCTGCCACGGCATCGTTCAGCTGACCGGACACATCCGTTCCGCGTTTGCGCAGTTGTTCATTCTCCTTCAGCAGTCTGCTGTTCTGTTCGTCCAGCGTCTGCTGACGTTCACGTACCTGATTGAGACGCCCGATAAGCGTGCGCAGGGTATCTTCCGGCGTGTCACCCTCAACACCCAGCGCCTTCAGTTCCTCCTGAGACAGAGTCCCCAGGACCTGTGTCTGCTGTGCTGACGGATCTGATGACGACGCGGGATCACCACAGCTTTTAAGCCCGATGAATACCCCGCCCACAACCACAACGGGCACCACAAATTTGACCAGCGTGTTGGATTTAATCTGCACGATTCACCTCCCCGCGGGCGCTGCCCCCTGTCTTACGGGCTGTGGTGACTTTACGGCGGACTGGCTCTGCGATAAACGCCCTGTCCGGTCTGCCCTCTGTCACCAGATACAGTGTTGTGGTGTCCTCCGGTGTACCGGCAGGTCCCAGCCAGCGATGCTGGAACGTGGCGGTCACAAAGTTTCCCTGCAGTGCCCTGGGGTCCAGCACCACCTTACGGCTGACCGTGTTGATGAGCTTCAGCGCCACCACAGTGCGTCCGCCAGCGCCCCATGCCGCCAGTGGCGTGACGGTCAGGGGCTCTGACGGATACAGGGTGGTGATGCGTCCGGGCAGGTGATGACTGACCGGGTGAATACCAGGCATCGCCTCCAGAGTCCTGAGCGGGGCATACAGGGACTGGGCAGCGTAACGGGTCAGTAACACCGGCAGGGGCGCGCTGTAACGAACCGGCTGACGACGGGCCTGCGTACCGTCATCCTGTCCCGGTGCCCGCGACTGACCGGCGGAGGTTTTACCGGATGAGGACGCCGGTTTCATCAGGTCAGTCGCCTGACTGACCGTGCTGACCTCACCGTCATACACAATACGTACCGGCTCAGAAGGTCCCTGTTCACCGGCGGTGACATCGAGCAGAATCATTTCCCCGGTCTCCACATCCTGCAACTGCAGCCGTGTCTGTGGAAAGGCACTGTCCGCCTTCAGGTACACGGCACCACCGGTACTCTGCACCCGCAGCTTACCGTTCAGTGCCGGCGGGAATCCCACCCGCACATTTTTGTCCGCAAAAATCACCCGCTCCTGTCCCACCTTCAGGGGTACGGATAACGGAATACGCTCCCACTTCATCAGTTCGTCAGCATGCAGCATAAACGGGGATATCAGTAACGGCAGCGCCATCAGACTCCCCCTAATCAGACGACAAACGTTGCACTTCATCACTGTGTCCCTCCGGCAGCCGGCGCGGCTTCCAGCCGTTGTGGTGTACCGCTGTAGCAGTCAAGTGCCAGCCCGAAGGGGTTATGCTCCGGGTCCCCCTCCCAACGCACCACTTTCAGGGGATAACGCACCAGCGCACGTTTGACCGGCTCAGCATGGAAATACTCATCCGCCACCAGGTCCAGACGTACCAGCCAGTTATCCCGGCCCTGTACGGTCACCGGATTTTTGTTGTAGCGCCCCCCGTACCCGTGCTCAGGGATTTCATACACCACGCGCACGCGGTCGAGCAGTTCCCCTGCATCCTTACGGCGACGGGCATCGCCCTCCATCAGTTCACGGCATGACGGCGTCAGATAGGCTGACAGGGCATGAATTTTCGCCGGGTAATCCACCTCACCGTTCTTCGGCCAGGCATTTAACTGCTGGAAGATATAAAAGGCGAAGGAGTAAACCGTCGACGGGGGAACTTCCCACCACGGTCGGGTACTGCCGGAACGCAAATCCGGCGGGTTATGAATGGTCAGACGGCTGGGAGCAGTCATCCAGCCAATACAGGCCAGCAACAGAAATCCTGCCAGTACGGCACTGATAATGCGCAGGCTGCGGATATGCTGGTCCCTGTCCTGAAGGGCGTGACGAAAACGACTCATAAGACTCTCCTTACCGGCCGGGAACGGCGCAGGGACCAGCCCTGCGCCGCCATAATCAGCGATGAACGGCCCATACCGGCACGACACTTTTTCTCCTCCAGCCGCTGCCAGAGCCAGTTATCCGGCTTGCCGCGCTTCATCCGTGTGATCCAGCTTCCACCAAACCAGATCAGCAGCAGCGGCGTGACCATCATTCCTGTCGGGATCATCACCCAGCCGGTCAGCGGAAGCAGCGGTAACGGCCAGAGCAGGCCGAGACCGGCACCGGTCAGTGCGGCCAGTCCCAGCTCCGGCGTGGTGAAGCCCCGGAACACGGCCGGCTCCACGTTAAGGCGATCGGGTAAAAAATGAATGGTCTGCATGGACGTATTCCTTACAGAATGATGGAAGCCGATTTGGTCAGCAGCCAGATCACCGCAACCAGCAGGATCACCCCCACCACCACAATGGCCCCAAACTGCGTCCAGGATTTTTTTCCATCCTGGATTTCCGAAAACGTGGAAATCGCAGCATTCGCCACAACAATGAAAGCAATGGCAGAAATAATCAGGCCACCCAGCACCACACCGTCCTGGGAATAGCCTTTAATCTGCCCGAACAGCCCGCTGCCACCGCCCGATGACGGCGGCTCCATCTGAGGCAAATCAGCCAGGGCCGGCTGCATACTCATCCGGAGCAACAGACACACTGAAAACACGGTCTGCCACAGGCGTAACAGCATTGTGTGCGGCAGAGAAACAAGACGTTTCAGAAAACGAAAACACCACTTCATAAACACAAAATCCTCATAATCATGATTCAGATAACAACTCACCTCAGCTGGCAAACATCCAGATACTGAGAACCAGCAGGAGAGCCAGCCGGATAAAAAAGCGCCCCAGCATTGCGCTGCGGACCTTCTCATTACTCCAGCCCGCCCAGACATCCAGCAGCGCCCAGGCCGCCCAGAGAAAGAGCACGGCAAAAAGCAGTCCGAGTGACAGCAGATGCAGGGCACTGATATCCATTTCCCCGGAAGCCGCTTTAAAGGCGGAAGACTGCACGGCGGACATGCCCATCAGGGACGCTCCCGCCGGTAGTGACCGTTCACGGCTGACGTTGTACGGGGCTGGGCCCGGGAAGGCGTGAGGTAGCGATCGATGCCATCACGAATGGTCTCCAGATCGGCACGCGCCCGGGGATAATCAAAGAAGTAACGGGATGGCTCAGACGCGCCTGACTGCACAGCGGCCCCCCGGGCCCGCTCCAGCGCCGCCTGCACCTGGTCAAGCTGGCGCATGGCAGTGGCCAGTTCATCCTGTTCAGCCGCCTGAACGGGTATGGCAAGAGTGAAAAGAAACAGCATCCCCGCAGCACCGGCCAGATGGCCGGCACGACAGGGTGATGCCGGAAACGAACGCATACGCACCTCCTTCAGAGTTAAACGGTGCGTACAGGATGCGTAAGGCAGGGAAACAGGTCAGCAATAAACTCTGTTTGCAGAACTGAAAATTTTTACGGGAAAAGCGGCATGGCTGAACACCGGAAGATTTTCCGGCGCTGAGCAAGGATTCTGATGGTGTTGGCTGGCAAACTCACACATTTGCACCGACATCCGGGCTGGCAAAAAACGGAATTTGCACTGGCGAATAATTTCATCGTGACGTGAATGAATTAGTTCTGTCGGGAACAACGCTCAGAAATTACGCTGTTCTTATTTGTAACATCAATAAAGGCGGAATAATGACTGAGCTTACACTGAAGATATATGCTGGCGCACTTGCCTTCTGGCTCCTGTTTTACTGCTTCATCAAAGTTGCAGAACTCCGTTTTCCGCCCTGGGTATGGACCATCATGCAATGCATCGCCGTTTTTTTTATCATCACACTGCCCGTTTTCCTGCGGGAACTGATACGCAGCCCTGCTTTCTGACCAGTACGTTCTCTGAAGAAAACAGCATATGCAACTTAACCTGATCGCTTTGATATTGTTCCGGGGCTGTTTATCTGCATGCCCATTCAAAAGGAGAGAATATGCCTGAACATCTGTTTCAGCCCCTACTTCTGGGCTGGTCATTTTTTTGCGCCTTCTGGTTTGTATTTCTCAATTACCTCCGTCTGGAAGAACCCCATTACCCTCTGTGGGCATGTTACGTTATACAGACCATCAACGGGATCATTATTGTACTGAATGTTATTATCATCCCGGTGCTGACAGTGACGGTCTTCCGTCCGTTTCTCACATCTGTAAACTGACACCAGGCATTTTCCGCTGACGCGCACTGACGGTAATGGCGTGGCTTGTCTGCTGACAACCCGGGACTCAGTGATATTTTTTGAATATCATCAACTGATTAATCAGAAAAAAGATATTCATCAAACAATGGCGCATCATAAAGGCGCCATTGTTTGATATTTTGTTAATCATAAAGTGCCGTAAGGACTGAAACACCATATAATTCGCCGGCAGCGCCGGGTTTCCCCTGCAGGGTTGAAATCACCCTTAATTTACTGTTATCTATCACTGCAGAAACAGGGTTATCGGAATATTCTCTGTCTGAGATTTTAAGTGTGAGTCGGCTACTGACACCATTCCCCAGCTCCACCTTTTGAGGCTGAAACTGAAATCTCACCCCGGTGGGTGTCTCACATGATAAAGACAACTCTTTACTGATAACCTTGCTTCCGGAAACCACATCCGGGGTCATTGTCCCATGTTTTAATACCAGCTCATTATTCACAGATGTTATTTCACACTTATTTTTAATCGTAAATTCAAGAGAAAAATATCCGGTCACATTACTCGTTCCGACATTTCCTGCTTTCCATGTATCCTGAAAATCCCTGTTTGCATTACCATCCGTCGAGGAGCCCCATGCCAGTATATAGGGTACATCCAGCTGATATCGCCCCGAAGGAAGCCCATTGCCTGATAAGGCTATATTTACCTGCCCGGCCCGAATACCGGCATGGACCTGTTGCCAGACTCCCTGTGTATTAACGGCACATCCTTCATTTGTTTGCTGAACAAAAACAGCCTGCCATCTGTTATCTGTGGGAACTGTAATGACATTACCAGATAATGTCAGCGTCAACTGTACTGAAGAACCAGGCAGTGATATTTTTTTAGGGACAGCAACGGAATAGGAAGAGAAACCGGCAAAATCTCGCAAAGACTTATAAAGAGAATCCTGACCACCACCATTCCATCGCCCATGGGTTTTAATATTTACCTTGTTAAACTGGTCCCCCACAAAAGAGCTTGTAAACCCAACATTATTCCCGACATAATGACCAACACAAATTGTGCTTGCTTTTACACCAAAACTGACAAAAAAGGCTGTCAGAAAAAGGCAACGAGAAATCAGCATTTTTCCTCCCTGCGACATAGAATCACAACGTATCAGTGAATGCGTCCGCGCTATGAAACTTTGCACACAAAAGATTACAAAAAAAATTTATGAAAAAAGTACTGACGTATTATTGTATTTGCGCTGTTACAGCAGTTAATTTAACAAAAAGCCATTAATTTAAATTCTGCTTATCAGCTGACTGACGCGCAGAAAAGGCTGTAACATGGCTTGTCTGCCGACACCCCGGCACAAAACCAGTTTTGCACCGGAGTGTCCGGCATCTGTGGATTATAAATACTTCTTGAAGGATGCCATGGTCACGGTGATGGCAACTCCCAGAAGCATGGCCGCCGGCCATATCAGCAGGTTCGGGTATACCGCCGTGGGCCAGGACATATAAAGAATACAGGGAATGTATATCGCCGGTTTAATGGACTTTCTGGCATGGTGATAAACAAAACTGGATTCATACGCAGCACCGTACCGGCGCAGGTCACGTCTTCCCAGACCTTCCACCACAGCCACCAGAGCCACCATCACAAACAGGGGCACTGACAGCACCAGAATCGTCACCCGGACCAGCGTCACCACCGTCACATATACCGTGGCCATCAGGTAATCATGCAGGTAATGCGCCAGCCAGCGGCCCAGAGTATCCACTTCCTGTATCACACTGTTATCGACCGAAGCGCCCTGCTTCATCCAGGCCATAAATCCGCTGTCCACAAACAGCCACTGGTACGCCGTGGACACCCACTTCATCACCGTCACTGACGGCGTGGACAGCAGCAGACTGCGGGTGAATTCCGAGGATAACCAGCCCAGCTCAGTGTTCATGACCGCTTCACTGTGCCCGGCCCCCTGTCCGGGCCAGAAAAACGTAATACCCACGTACTCAATCAGCAGGCTCAGCAACAGGGAAGAGAGTACCATCCCGGCCAGTGCCCACGGCCACCCCCACAGCAGGTTATACAGCAGCCCGTGCCGGCGTGGCGGTTGTGCGGCGTCAGGACGGTTCACATCACGACGGGAATCAGCCATGTCCGTCTCCTTCCGGCACATTCACGGCCGGGGCTTCATGCCACCATCCCTCTCCGGTGTGGTAATGACGCCGCATGGCTTCAGCCACTTTTGCAATGCTCTCCGGCATCAGCACATCGTCCTTATCCGGTGCCGGCAGCGGCATCCGTATTTTCCACAACTGTCCGCCTTCCAGCAGGGCAAATGCCTGCCCCTTTGGCAGGGTGACGATATCCGCCGGCTCCAGTAAGGGAACCTTTACTGTACCAACTCGGTCCTGGGTGCTGGAGGTGAAATCCTGGCCGGACGTCACATCGGCGGTATCCTGATGCCCCGACACCAGTGTTTTGGTGTAAATCTCCACCTGAGGCAGCTGACTGGTCAGCAGCTCTGCCGTCCGGTTCTCCCTGACGCGCAGCATAATCATGTTATTGAAGTTACCCTGTACCTGGGCAGTTTTAGCCGCATTACCGATGCGGGCTTCAATATCCGAAGACGTCTGGGTATACGCCGTCACCTGCATACCGGCACCACCGCCCTTGTTGATGAGCGGAATAAATTCATCGCCCATCAGTTCGTTGAACTCATCACAGTGCAGGTTGACCACATTTTTACTCTCCCCGACACCGGGCAATCCGGCATTCATACCGTGTTTGTAGATATGTCCGGCCACACTCACCAGGTCTGCAAACATGGAGTTTCCCACGGCACTGGCCACCTCACTGTCACTGAGCGCATCAAGACCGATATACACCACCGCCTTTTTACGTATCACCTGCTCCCAGTCAAACACGGGACGGGTATCACTCATATCCAGGTAGTCCGGTGCCAGCAGCTCTGCCGTCTTTCCTGTGGTCAGTTTTTCCAGCAACGGCAGCAGGGAGGCCACAATTTTGTCAAAATAAGTACGGTCATAACGTACCGCACTTCGAAGACCATCCAGTATCGGGTCATAGAGTTTCTTCCCGGCGTCACTGCTGAGCGCCACCTCAATAGCCCAGATACGCACAGCATCCGGCTGGTTCTGCATGGTCCGGGGCACGTCATCTTCACCCAGCACATTCATGTTATTCAGAATGGTGCTTTCCAGTTCCGGCATCTGTTCACTGACCACCTTTCCGGCATAGCGAATATAGAGGTCAGCAATATTGTTCACATAGCGTATAATCAGCGTGTAATCCGGGCGTTCTCCCAGTGCCACCAGGGCGCGGGCAATGATATTGACAAAACGCCAGGCAAACTCCCGGAAAGCAGCACTGTTTCCTTCACCGGACAACTGCCCCGCCACACGGGTGGCCACTTCCGACACCCGGCCAAAACGCCCCACTGCGTTATAGCGGGCAGAGATTTCCGGCCAGCCCAGATGAAAGATATAAAGCTCATCGCCCCTGCCGGCACGGTGTGCTTCTGCCCAGACACGCAGCAACAGGTCAGCATCCCCTTTGGGGTCAAAGACAATGGTGACCTCTCCCCGGCGGATATCCTGTGTGACCAGCAGCTCTGCCAGCCGGGTTTTACCGACACGGGTGGTACCATAAACAATGGTGTGACCCACCCGCTCTCCCAGCGCCAGTGTCACATCCTGTTCATCCGGTTCAATACCATGCAGGGCCGGATTCCCGCCCACCGGCGGCAGGGGGCGTACCGGATTCAGCGGAGAGTCCTTGCGCAAAAGTGCGCCCAGACGAGGGACGGTATGTTCCGTTTTCAGCTCAAGCTGACGGGCCATCCGGTACAGCCAGCCGGGCTGAAGGTACCTGGCCACCTCCGGGCGCAGCGTATCCTGAAGGCGCTGGGTGTGTTTCTGTGTCCAGCGAAATCCCCGCCCCAGAAAAAGGCGCTGACGACTCACAGGTATCTGCCGGGTACTCATCACATAACGGGGCAGACGCCGCAGATTGCGACGGTAGCGGATGACCTTCATTCCCTGGCGAAAACGGACCGCTGCCAGAACACCAAAACCGGCAGCAGTGGCATAACTGACCGACGGTGCTAGCGCCACCGCCCAGGGTGCTGTCACACAGACACCGGCCGCCGTTGCCGCCACCACGGCAGTGTTCAGCTCCACCGCCGGTCGCAGCAGAGCCTCAATCACATAACGGTTACTCATGACCGGGTACCTCTCTGTAAAAGACGCCGCCACCATGAGCGCGGTAAATCGTTCTCCGGTGATGCGGACAGAGCTTCCAGTCTGCGCTGTAACGCCACCACCTCCCGCCATGCGTCTGCCGCATTCAGCAGCAATGCCTTATACTGCGGTGGCCTGTCATATCCGCCGGCATGTCCGTCATCCACTGTCAGCTGAGCCTCTGTTCTGAAACGGTCCACTTTCCAGCAGGCCAGGTCTTCGCGGGAAACACACTGCCGCCGGGTCTGCAGACGAAGATACACACCATGCCGGAACAACGGTTCTGTCAGGTTGTGAATCTCCCGACAGGCAGACCGGAACTCCCTGTCTGTGTGATAAATACTCTGGGCCACATTGTGAAGCTGTGTGCGACCCTCCCCCTGCAGGTGAAACAGAAAGCGGGCCAGACAGCTGCGGTGATTACCGTCAGCACTGACATACCAGTGAATGCCATCCGTGCTGACAAAACTCATCCCGGCATGCTGTTGCTCTGCCTGCGTGTAGTAACCCGGATTTTTTTCGAGTAACGGGATATTGATGTCCATACGTTTACCGCGCTCCAGCAGTTCCAGCCAGGTCATTCCGGCATACTGTGGATGGTCAGTCCCCACAATGCGGTACACATTGATACTGCCCTGTCCCGTCCAGTAGTGTTCCGTAATAAAATCCGACATTGCCGCAAACTCTGCGGCATCCCATGCGGCCAGTTGTTCATGTGCCCAGGCCGGAACATTTGCCTGCACACGGGCCAGCAGTGGCATACTCATGATTCTCTTTCTCCCTTATCGGTCAGTAACGTACCATTCAGCAGTTTCAGCAGACGCTGACCGCTGACCAGTTCGATATCCGGCCACAGTGTCAGCCTGGCCCGGCTGACCGGCCCTGTACGACCGGTATGAATAAAAAACCCCCGGCAACCCTCCCGGCGCAGCAGTTCCCCGAAGGCATCAATATGTGCCGGGCGGATGGTCCGTCCGTAGCGCTTTGCCTGTATCAGCCAGCGCTCACCGTTAATCACCACCTGTCCGTCAAGACCGCCATCACCGCTATAGCAGGGATTGTGAATAACCGTCACCCCCTGCTGCGTCAGGGCCAGTAACAGCAGTTCTTCGAAGACATACGGATTGATTTTGCGCAGATACTTCAGGCGATGCGCATCCCCCGGCAGCGTCTTCAGTCTGACCAGTACCCGGGCGGCGGTGGCGCGGTAACGCTGATGGCGGCGGGTCCGGGCGCATTTCTGTTTTCGCCCCCCTCCCCGCAGGATAAGCATCAGCAACACGGCCAGCAGGCAGAACACCAGACAGACCATCAGCACCGGGCTGACCAGCAGAGCTGCGGTTATCACAGGTGCCTGCATCATGGCACCACCTCCTGTGACAGCCCGTTGTCCGTTATCAGCACCGGATAAGACTTCAGCTGTAACCGGCGGGCCAGCGCAGAACCGGATGCCGGTGCCATCGCCACGCCGGGAGCCAGTTCACGCAGCGTGCGCAGGCCGTTTTCATCAGCCACATTCACCACCATTCCGGCGGCATGTCGCACCCGGAGCACAGCCGCATTTTTCTGCAGCCACTCGCGGGAATACGCATCATCCCCCACAAGGAAAAGTGCACCGATGCCCGCTAGCTGAAGCGGGCGTGGTGTCACCTCTCCGGGTGACATTTCAGGTGTGCTGACCGGCAGCATCGCCGCTTCCCCCTGCAGAAGAGGCGGTGGTGAAACAACCGGTGCAGAAGCCGGTGCCTGCCGGTTGATACTCTCAAAAAAAGAAGCGGCATCCCTGCCGCCCAGGTCAGCAATCACTTTCAGTTCTGCTTCTGCTGCCGCACAGAACAGCAGCAGACCCAGGGCATAAATTCGCCCGTTTTGTTTCATTTCTGTTTCTCCTGAGGCTCAGTCCAGATATAACGGAGAGAAGGCGTCAGCATGGCGGTCTGCTGTGACGTCATACCTTTTGCATTCAGCCGGTCCAGATGACGTCTGACCACGGCGGTGTAACGGGCGGCCGGCTTTCCACCGGCAGGATGGTGATAACACCCGGCTGTCTTCAGCCAGCTGTCGGGATGGCGCTGACGGCACTCCTGCAGAATGACTGCCGCCGTCTCAAGACTGGTGTACGGGTCAAAGGCCGCCCATGTTGACGGGAAACGATGACCATTCCACCCCAGATTGACCTGCGCTATCCCGACATCAATGCGTCTGGCCGGATAACGTTTCAGAAACACCTGCAGTGCCTGCCAGGCCTCCAGACGGCTGGCATAACGGTACCCCTTCCCGGCTACATTGAGTGTCCAGGGCCAGGGGCGGGAGACATCCGGCAGACGCCCGTCGCGGCGGGAATACTGCATGACGCCGGCCACATCCCCGGGTGCCATGGCGGTCTCTGTCAGGGAGACGGCATACAGCACTTCTGCCGGAATCCCGTGTGCACGGGCCACCTGCACATAGCCGTCCGGAATGGTCTGCGCAACGGCCTGACACATGCCCGTCATCAGCAGAAGACTCAGAATGCAGCCACGCGCCATCCGTCTGCCCCCTGCTGCAGTACCACTGGCATCTGTCCCTCACCAAAACGCAGCCAGCGCCCCGCATCATGGTTCAGGGTGATATGCCGGCTGCGGACCTTCTCCGGTGGGATATTGTGTTCACGCGCCCACTGACGAAGCACCCCGTCTTTCCCCTGACTGTCCACCAGGTAAATATCCACCGGCTTACCGGATGCCAGCACCTTACTCAGACGGGTATCACAGGACGCACAGTCCTTCCCCTTCACAAACAGCGCCAGTCTGCCTCCGGTGTCCCCGGTCAGAACACCGGTATTGCCCATACTGACCGGCAGCTTTCCGGGATAAAGACGCTGCCATGCCGCATCAACCTCCCGCTGAAAAGCCAGCTCCTTCTCCGTACGGGCATACGCTTCCTTCACCCACTTTTCGGCATACGCCCGGCGCTCAGCCGGTGTCCGGGCCTCAATACCCAGTGCTGTCAGCGGGTCCAGACCCGGCGACTGTATCCCGCGGGGTCCCGCCATCAGTGCCTGATAACGCCCCCAGTCCTCCTCACTCAGTCCCCACCGCCCGGCCTGCTGTTGCAGCGACTGCGTGGCGCTCTGCGTATGCTGTGACGTATCCGTACGGGACGCGTCCGTCACGGTCGTGTTCTGGTCTGCAGCCTGCGCCAGTGCAGGTATCAGCATCACCAGTAACAGGGATTTCAGTCTCATCTTCACTCACTCCACCCTGACCTGTACCTGACGTCCGTTCACCCGGAACGTCGCCTGTTCGTGACCGGCATGAATCAGTGTCCAGCCGGCCACACTCTCACCTTCCCCGAGCAGTGCCACCTGCGACAGACTGGTATATCCCCGGGGTGCCACCGCCGCATATGACAGCGCCCCCCGGCGCTCGGTGCCGGTCAGCACAAACGGTGCCTGACGGAAAGTGTGCGACGTACCTGAACGAGCAGTCAGAGGGCGGGCAGTTTTCTGTACCACCGGAGAGGGTTCTTTCGTTCCGGACACGTCCTTTTTCTCAGTGCCGGAAGCAGAAGGGGATTCGGGCTGAACAGCCCGGGGCTGTGGCTTCTCTGCCAGTGCCGCCAGTGTGTCCAGCCGCAGGGAAAGGGCTTTCTGTGCTGCCTGAATCTGCTCAAGGGACGCCGGCAGTTCCGTAAGCTGCGTCTGCTGAACCTCCGTCAGAACAGGCTGCCGGGCCAGCTGCGCCAGACGCGCACTCTCCGCCTGCAGCTTCGTCTCCAGTTCACTCAGTCGTGACTGCAGCGGGGCCAGCGACGCCGCTGTCAGACGCTCCCCCTGCTGTTGTTCCAGTGTTGCCAGACGGGTATCCATCGCCAGCATGCCGCGCCCTGTCAGATACAGCGCCACGCCCGTCACCATAACCAGCAGGATCAGGGAACTCACTGCCACGCCCCGCAGAAGTGAACGCCGGCGTGTCGTGGGGTTATCTGCCGGAACGGGTGTCATCATCTCCTGTTGTTCGCTCATTTTTTCAGGAAGCCTCCCTTAACCGGTTGTGCCTCCGGGGCCGTGATTGCCGGAGAAGCCGGCACCGGTGCCAGCTGGCCTGCCGGTAACTGATACCCCGCCCGCAGACTGTGGCAGACCACACGCTGAACGTCATCCACCTCCAGTTGCCAGGCCGGTCCCGCCATCACCTGCAGGGCCGTTCGCAGTCGCACCGGCCCCTGCTGATACTGCACGGCGGGCAGGGGCTGGCGGTACAGCACACCATTAGCCGGCCTGGTGGCACACAGCGTGTAACCGGACTGTTTCAGGGCATAACGCATGGCATCGGCCACGGTGGGCTTTAACGACGCCGGAATACGGATATCAATCACCTGGGAAAGCGGATCTCGCTGCGCTGTCTGCGGTGCCGTGCTGACCAGCAGGTAACGGTCGTAACGCACCACCTCCGGTGCCGGCTGCGCATAAATATCCGGTGACACCGGCTGCACATTGCGGGAAACGCTGACGGAAGGTACCGGCATGGCCGGCGCACGTTGCTGAAGTTTTTGTGGGCTGTTACACCCGGCCAGCAGGACCAGGGTAACCAGGGAAAATAAGATCCCGGGTTGCATCTTCATCCGGATAACTCCTCTGCAGTGATAAAACAGCGGTCACTGTGCAAAGAAGCGCCGGCAGGCTCAACGAACAACTCATTATCAGTAAACAAAAAAAACGCCAGCGTAAAAGCTGGCGTGATGTTGATAATGCGGAAAGTGGCCTCTCATATCAGCCACACCCCGCCCCGTGATAACACGGAAACGGATTACCCGAGCGCTTTCCGCAGCTCGTCATCAGAAAGCTGCAGGATCTCCTGAATACTCTCAGGCGACATCCCCATCTTCTGCATCCGACGGGCAGCCTCAAGCGTCTTCTCAAGCGCCTTTTCTCTCTCTTCCTGACGGCCTTTTTCGATGCCCGCCAGTTCAAGTCGTTCAGCGATAGTCATAATATCATCCTCATACCGGGGCAGATGTTCTGCCATCGCCCGTATAAATTCCGGTGAAGCCGAATCGCACGCCTTCACCATATAGTTTAACAGAACCACCACCTGATCGTGTGTTCCCTGTATCTGAAGCAACTGTGACAGAAAGTCAAGCTGCGCCATCAGATCGCCCTTCCGCTGACGGACCTTCATCAGAAGCATCAGGGCAGCCATCTGCTGATAGCAGCGGATACCCTCATCATCAAGAAGACCCACATCAATAACGCGGGGCGGCTTTCCTTCGCCGTAAAGCTCCCGACCAAGCGCCGGATCGTCCAGACAGTCCAGCCAGTTCAGGCTGTACGGATACGGACTGGGTTCACCGTGATAAAAAAGCACCGGGATCACAATGGGGGCCTGATTATGCGTTTTCAGGTGACGATACATTATCGCCAGCACATAATGCATCATGCGCAGGGCCATAAAACGATCCGCAGAGCTCTGATGTTCCGTCAGCGCGTAGATGTAACCATCACGCCCGTCGGTGGTTTTCATGCTCCACAGAACGTCACTGGCATACTGACGCAAATCCGGATCCACAAACGTGGCCGGCTCCAGCTTCAGGGTGTTCATATCGCACCGCTGTAACTGTGCCGGCGGCAACGCAGCCTCCAGAAAATCCCTTGCAACCGCAGGGGTTTCCATCATCGCCCTGAACGCCGCATCGTGTGGCGTGGGGGTGGTATGATTTTTTTCACTCACGATACCTCCTTGGTAAAAATGGGGGCAGTGATGCCCCCGGGGTTAACATTACATGGCATGGATAATCCGCCGTTCAGCGCCATATCCCGGTCCACTGAAAGGAATGTCGTCGTCAAAATCCATCGGCATTCCCCCGCCGTTCCCGGAAGCCGGTGACGGTGAGTTACCCGCCGGCGCGCCGGCAGTTCCCTGACCGCTGTGTGCGGGTGCAGCACCACTGCCCTGCTGGCGTGGAGAGCCCAGCATCTGCAGGGTGCCATTGACACTCACCACCACTTCCGTTGCGTAGCGATCAACACCATTCTGCTGATCGAACCACTTCCGGGTCTTTAACTGGCCCTCGATGTACACCTGTGAACCCTTGCGCAGGTATTCACCGGCTATCTCAGCCAGTTTTCCGAAAATCACCACGCGGTGCCACTCGGTCTGCTCCTTCATTTCACCGCTCTGTTTATCACGCCAGGATTCACTGGTGGCCAGGGTCAGGTTCGCCACGGCTCCGCCATTGGGAAGATAACGAATCTCCGGATCCTGTCCAAGATGTCCAACCAGTATCACCTTATTAATACCGCGTGATGCCATATAGCCTCCTCATCCTCACGCACACGTCCGCTGCGTCCAGGTGCCGTTTTCCAGCGCCTGTGTCGCCTGCTCATGGTCTCTGTAATACTCCACGGATTCACGGGACACCGGTCCCTCATCACACTGAGTACCAATATAATAACCACGTACGCTGCGGAGAACCTGAAGGGGTAACGTATAACCGGCCTGTGCGGCCAGAATGCCATTTGGCTGTTGCATAAGAAGTTTCCTTAAAGATAAAGACAATAAGAAAACAGACCGCCCTGATGAGGCAGTCTGTTTTCATCAGGACGGTTGAGAAAAGTACGATCAGAAAGAGTTTTCTGCGTATTGCTGTTGCATGGTGCCATTTTGCGGCGGCAGGGAGTCTGATTTTTCAGCCTTGTAAACCATCTCCTGGCCTATCTTGATCCAGTCCACCTTGATCAGGCGGGCCTTCAGGCTGACGCGTTGCTCACCGGCATGCTCTCCCTTGTTCAGGGTGAAGATGTCAGTGGACAGGTTGCTCAGCGTGAAGCCAAGCAGCACCTTGCGATCTTCATCCACCGCCTTCTGGCAGCGGGCAATCAGGGCGGTCGCCTCTTTACCGGCAACCGTGACATCAAAACGGACGTAGGACGGGCTGTCCGTGGGTCCGCTCAGCGCATTCACCACACAGCTGAGAAACGAGCCGTTCTGGTGATTCACCTGACGTACATTGCTGAGATACCCCAGACCTTTGAGGGTCAGATTAAAGTATTCAGTTTTGGCAGTATTTACAGACATGATGATTTCTCCATGGAGTTAAAAAATGTGATGACGGAGAACATCACCGTCCCTGACGGGAGTGAATGTTCCCGTCGGGGATGCCGGATCAGCTGAATTCCGGCTGTCTGAACAGATAAAAAAGCCCTCATCGTCGCGTCATAATGCGCTTTTTGTGACGACATTCTGCTCTCAAGAGCGCGCAGATTTACCCCATTCACGTGGAATGCACCACCCTTTCAGGCTCAGGGGGTGTTGAATGCAGCCACCCGAAGGCGTTCCTCACAGGCTGCCGGAACATTGGTGGTCGTAAAAACGACAGTCAAGCCAGGTCATCTTTAAATCACCACTGACAAATGTCAACGCTAAAACAAATAAAAAAGGCACCGGGATTTCCGGTGCCTGAGGGGGATACCAGCCCCCGGGGTTAATTCTCATCATCTCCGGGGATAAATCCCGGCGCGATTTTCACGGAGGGGATGCGCCTTGTAACCCCGCGAGTGTGCATTACGGGTTACCGGACCCTGGAGCTGCCCGCTCCACTGTGGTCAGCAGGGTATTGCATCAAAGCTTAATCACACTACCCGATCCTGAACAGGGAGAAATTAAGATTACTCTGTTTTAGTTTTTCCCGATTTTTTTCGCCGCCCGGCCTTTTTCTGCGTGTTCACCACCCCCTTACACTCAGGATACCGCTGACAGCTCAGGAACAGCCCGTGCTTTCCCTTTCGCTGCCGGGTCGGCCCCTGACAAAGCGGGCACGGCGGCGTCACCGGAACCGTCATACTGAAGGGCTGTTCCCGCCCGGATGAGACCAGATGACGCACCCACTGCTGCTGTCTGCCCATAAAGGTATCCAGTGACATTCTGCCCTGTGCAATATCATCCAGAGCCTGCTCCCACAGCGCCGTCATGCCCGGGCTGGTCAGGGCTTCCGGCAGGGCGGCCGTCAGTTCCCTGCCCCGTTGCGTTGACCGGATATGCTTCCCGCTCTTCTCCAGATACTGCCGGGCAAATAACACCTCCAGCACACCGGCCCGCGTGGCCTCCGTCCCCAGACCGGCATTCTCCCTCAGCACTTTTTTCAGCTTCGGATCACTGACCTGACTGGCAGCATTTTTCATGGCGGCAATCAGGGTCCCTTCCGTAAAAGGTGCCGGAGGTGACGTCATCCGGCCCTTCAGTTCTGAACCGCTAATCCGGCAGTGTTCACCCCGTTCAAGCGCCGGCAACGCCATTTCCGTCGTCTGTTCATCTTCGCCTTCAGCTGCTTCTGCAGCCTCCCCGGAAAACAGGCCTCGCCAGCCCGTCACCACATTCACTTTCCCGCGGGCCCTGAACCGTTGCCCGCCGAGTGTCAGTGTTGCATCGGTAATATCAGACTCCTGCAGGGGCAGAAACTGGGCCAGATAATGCTGGCGAATGAGCAGATACACCTTCAGCTCATCTTCACTCAGTGCCCTGATATCAAAGACCTGCCGGGTCGGGATGATGGCATGGTGTGCCGTAATTTTTTTGTCATTCCAGATACGTGAAACAAAACCGGGATCGAGCTGTGCCAGAACCGGCGTCAGGGCAGGATCTGAGCGCGCCATTGCCGCCAGTACCTCCCGGCTTTCCTGTTGCATGGATTCAGGCAGATAGCCACAGTCCGTCCGGGGATACGTCGTGGCTTTGTGCGTCTCATACAGGGACTGCGCGATATTCAGCACAGTCTGCGCTCCCATACCAAATTTCCGGGAGCAGGCTTCCTGCAGTGTACCCAGCGAAAAACAAAGCGGAGCCGGTGTTTTTTCACGCTTCCGGGTCACCTCATGCACCACCGCTGACGGTGTCTGCTGACACAACTGAAGAACGGCCCGGGCCGCCTGAACGTTCACGCACCGTTTCTCTTCATCGCAGTACTGCTCTGCCGCCACCCAGACGGCCCGGAACCGGATCCCGTCTTTCTCCAGTCCGACAAACACCTGCCACCAGGGGCGTGGCACAAAACCGGCAATCTCCTGATCCCGTCTGACCACCATGGCAAGTGTCGGCGTCTGTACCCTTCCGACGGATAACACATCCGGGATCCCCGACGCCCGGGCTTTAAGGGTATACAGGCGCGTCAGGTTCATCCCGATCAGCCAGTCAGCCTGACCACGGGCCAGGCCGGCATCATACAGACGGGCCGTCTGCTCACCAGGCAGAATGTTTGCCAGCGCCTCCCGGACGCTGGCCTCATCCAGGGCGGACAGCCACAGCCGGCGGACTGGTCCGCAGTACTGGCAGTACGCCAGCAGTTCCCGGGCGATGACTTCCCCTTCCCTGTCCGCATCCGTGGCGATCACCACTTCAGACGCACGCTTCAGCAGGCGGCTGATCACCGTAAACTGGGATTTCGTCTGCGGTTTAACCGTCATCTGCCAGTTTTCAGGCAGAACGGGAAGCGACTCCATACGCCAGGGAACCCCGAACTGCTCCCCGTACGCTTCCGGGGCGGCCAGCTCCAGCAGATGCCCCACAGCCCAGGTGACCGTGACAGTATCACCTTCAATACAGCCCTCTCCCCGCCCGCTGAGCCCCAGTACCCGGGCAATATCCCGCGCCTGTGACGGTTTTTCACACAAATAGAGTTGCATGGTACCTCCGCTGTATTATTTCAGGGGCGGAGAAAAAACAGAGCGTTTTTTACCACTCATGACATCCGGATCAGGTTTGCCAAAACGGCTGACAGCCACCCTGCCCTTCTCCGTGCCGGATAAAATATCCTGCCGGGTGGCATGAACCGTTTTATAGGACTGTGCCACGCCATACACCTTACGGACAGCGTGTCCTCCGGTATCCAGTATGTTGTCCCGCTGCGCCCGCGAAATCAGCCCGTAGTGAAAGGCATGAAACGCTTTCATGACCAGTTCGTCATACCCCACAAGCAACCAGACACAGCGATACCCCAGCGGAGAGCTGCTGAAAACACCAATGTTCACGGGCGAAGATGATGCAATATCTGAGATCACGATATTGCCGGGAATGTTGTTCAGCACCGCCTCCAGTCCGGCGACCTGCTGGCGGATCTGCTCCGATGCCTGCGATAATGCCTCTTCCAGCCTGACCAGCAGCATATCCGCCCAGGGATTATCACGCTCCGCATCCCGGGTTGCCAGACCGGCCCGGGCAATGACCTGAGGCATGCTGATGATACCCGGGCGGGATTTACCGTCACCGGATACCTTCTCCGTCTTGCGCCCTTCCCACAGGCGGATGGCATAATGGGTGTGTAACAGAATGGACAGCGAGGAGTGCAATACGCCGGCCCGCACTTCTTTCTGGTTCAGTTTATCTTCACTCATATCAGTTCCTTATAACAATCAGGGATAAAGTGAGATCGTCAGGACGAAGCGCAGAAGGAACAACAGAAAACCAGATTCAGGCCACAGAAAAATGGGGAAGAAAGGGAAGTTCAGTACACCGGTGCCCGTGATCCGGCACCGGTGAGCATCAGATCATACCGACATCAGAAACGATAAGTGATCCCGGTGGAAAACAGTCCATCCCATGACTTATCCACCATGGGAGAGTTTTTAACCTCATCAGATAAGCGGCTGTAACGTGCGGTTCCGTAGATCCCCCAGTTGCCGGCAAAGGTGTAATTTGCACTGACTTCAAGGTAAGGTGACCAGCCATTATCCGCTTTATACCGCTCCAGACCGCTGCGCGCAGATTCACGACGCGATACGCCATAATAATAGTCGTTCTGTTTCTGGCTGCTCCACTCCACACCAATACCCGGTGTCAGGGTGAATCCGCCATTCACATAACGGTATAACCACGCCACATCACCAACAACGCCATTACTGTTATCCAGAACATCCGCCGCCAGACTCGTTCGCAAAAAACCATACGGCGTGTGATGGGACCAAGACACCCCGGCCATCATCGTGCTTTTACGTTTATCAAGGCGGCGTAACTGATGATCATTGCTGTCATCCGGTTTGAAATACATCGGCGACCAGTAGGCCATCACCGACAGGGTATCTGCAGCATCGTTCCAGAGGTAATATCCACCGCCCAGACCACGGAACCAGAAGCTGTCGCCGTCATAAGACACTGCCGGGATAAGATATGCTTCAGAGTCGTAACCTTTATAAGGCTGATCAATCACGCCGACACCGGCCCCCAGTGTCAGAGTACTTTCAGCATAAGCCGTGTTTACTGATAAGGCGGCCAGCATACTGAGCGCCAGAATTTTAATTTTGGTCATAAAAAATCCTTCCTTAGTCAAAATTTCAGCGCGGAAAGTATACTGACGAGAAAAACGGCGACAAGTATTCTGTTTTACTCTTATCTTCCGGTCCCTTTATGCAATCCTGGCTTTCCCCAGAAACAAACAGGGTCTGGCAGGGCTGGAGGGGAACACTGCATCCTGTCAGGGTGTTTCCGGCTGACGCCGGGCTTCGGCGGTTTACCGTCAGATGTTTCAGGATATTCAGTGCCGCCGCCTTCCATGCTGCTGACGCAGCATAATTTTTATACTCTGTTGACACTGCCAACACTGATTGATTTTTGTCCTTTGTTGGCACTGCCAACACTGGTTAATTTTTGCTCTCTGCTGGCACTGCCAGCACTGATTAATTTTTGCTCTCTGTTGCCACTGGCAACACTGGTTGATTTTTGCTCTCTGTGAATGTGGACCACAACGCCATCACCGGACTCTTATCGCAGAACGGTTACGCAGGGAGGCCCGCAGCCCTGCCACAATGCCACTCAGACGCTCTGCTGAAATGGGTTCTGTACGTTTCCGGGTGACAACAGGTTGCGAAGTGGGGCGCCCTCCTGCTCCTGCCTGCATGGGAGCCGATACAGCGACGCGCTGTTTCTGTTTCGGCGGATAAAAATTTCCCTCCCGGGCACGCTTCAGCACCGCAAGCAGCCAGCCCACCGGGTTCTGCAGTGACTGACTGCCAAGCACCCCTGACAGGCTTTCCAGCACCCCCTGTGCCAGCGCTTCCGGCAACGCCTGCAACTGACTGGTCAGCATGATGGCATCTTCCTCCCTGATTTGCCCCGTCAGCGACGCCGGCAGTACGTACGTGTTTTTAATCACACTGTGTGTGATATTACGTACGTAATGGTTCGGTTCCCGGACTCTGTGATAACCTGCTGATTTTCCTGATGGTTCGGAATCCGAACTCTGTCTTTTTTGCCCTATTTTTTTACCCTGTTCGGTTTCCGAACTCAGCTTTTCCGGTGCCGAACTCAGTGTTCTCACCACTGGTTCGGTTTCCGAACCCGGCCGCATTCTTTCCTCCGTCACTCGCTGACGGGCAGCCATCTGCCCCGGTGTCTGGGCACTTCCTATCCGGGCTTCCAGCTGACTGATATGTCTGTGATAGTGACGCATTCCCGGATCATTTTTTATTTCACCCAGAATATCCCGTGCCGTCTGACTGATGGTCCGGTTCCGGCTCATACAGGCTTCTGCCACTATATCCAGATAACGCGGATCCATCGCCTCTGCATCGCAGAAAGTCAGGGGCTCGTCATGCTGGGCGTAAATGTTTCCCCGAACCCGGCCTTTATCATCACGTATCCGTTTACACAGGCTCAGCCAGCCCGTGATCCGCAACATCAGCAATACCCGGCTGACGGTTTCTCTGGAAGCTTTTCCCTTTCCCGGGGATGCCAGCTGCAGTTGCAGTTCGTCATAAGTGGGAAAAATGGCCCCCTCATTATTCTGTGCATACAGCCGGATCATCATCCATGCCATCTTGTCCAGCGGTGAAAGACGCGTATCCAGCAACAGACGACGCGGAATAGCATCGTGCACATTGCCGGTGAACAACAGTCCGCTGCGTATTCGCCCCTCCTCCTTCCGGGCTCCGGTGGCCATACGGTGCTTCATTTTTTCCAGGGTATACGCAATCAGGCTTTCCGCTGGTAACGCCATAATCACCTCATTCAGTAGCGGCAATATCGCCGCTTTTTATCCGGTACAAAAATGCTTATTACAGCCCCCTGCTGGATGCAGGGGGCTGGCTAAACATTTTCGATTAATCCTTAATCCCTGTGTCATTTTGCTGCTTCACGCCAATGCCGGCGTCGGTTCTGGCGTAAACAATAACGCCGTCATCAGGACGTTTACGCAGCAGGCATATTCCCGGTCCGGGCCAGAGTGCAATAAATCGTGACTCTCTATTCTCAAGCCGCCAAAATGCTCTCCTGCTCATAACACCAACCGGACGCAACGTTTCTTTCTCTTCCTCCAGTTCTGCAATACGCTTTTTTGCGGCTTCCAGTTCATCCAGCAGATCGGCGATAATATCCACTTCCCTGTGACGGATTTGACGCTTAAACGCAGCCAAAGCTTCATCACAATCAACCTCTGCGTCTGGGCTATCCGGGATAGCTTCATACCACGCCAGCATCGACTGATAGTTTTGCGCTGCCTCACGCAGTGCCTGATAATGAATACTGTTCATTGATTGCCTCCTGTTTTTCACCCCTTAACACCCTGCGAGAACCATCATCCAGTTCCCACGCAATTTCACGTTTTACCCGTTCACCGGAAATACAGGATGTACAGGGCGATTAATGCCCACGTCCATAATAAGAGGAAGCCGTATACTGTAATTCTCCATTCTGCATCTTCCAGTTCCGTCACCAGTTCCACAATCACGTCAATTTCCTGATCACCAATGGCCTTCCTGATATTTCCGGCTGCAGCAGCTAATTCCCGCTCAGCGCCCGGACTGTGTCTGTCTGAACGACTCCACGACAGCACATCCTGATATCGTTTTACCGCCTTACTCAACGCCTTCCAGCTAAGCTCATTCATGGGAGTCAATTTCCTGCGCAATACCTTGTCGTCAACAGGGCCGGCCCCGATACTCCGGTCCGGCCTGCACATTTCATTTACGTCTGGCGCTGTTATAACGCTCATGGCTGAGCAGTTCCCAGGTCTCTCCCCGGTTACGGCTCAGCAGACGCCAGGCGCGTCCGACGTTTATCTTGTAATAACGGCTCCCCCGGTCATTCAGTTGCCGGTAATTACGCACCCCCTGCCGGAACAGACGGACCATCTGAATCGCCTTACGACAGCAGGCCGGCGGAACGCACGGGCTGGCCAGAATGCCCGGTGCCAGTTCTGTCATTTTCATGACGCATTCCTTACCGGCTCCGTCTGCCGGTCAGCGCACCATCCCCTTACTGCGTGCCAGATAGCCGTCAGCGGGATATTCATCTGCTCCGCAGCCAGCATCATGACATCCAGTCCATCCGCACTCTCCACATCCGTGATGCCTGCCTTCTGCCATAAACGCCACAGCTCTGCACTTTCCTCATCGCTCAGCGTGACACCACGTCCCGGCCGAACATCAATACCGGCAATGCGCCGGCGCGCCGCAACATCCACACTGGAAAGTCCAAAGTAAAACGCCATCAGCTCAATGGAGCCACCCAGCGCCAGTGCACGGTCAATGCGCTGCAGACGTTTCTGCTCCGTCCGGGCCTGCTGCAGCATACGCAGCAGATTTTCATGATTAATGTCCAGCCGGATAACCGACACTTCCGAGTTCGACAGGTAATGGATTTCCTCAATGGTCAGTCCCTGCAGCATCTGCATTTCCTCCCGGGCCAGTCCCAGAGATTCACAACGACGCAGGTAGCCACTCTTGAGGTCCATCACCAGTTGCATCAGCAGACCGTTGGTTGCCTGAGATAAGCTGTTATTCATGACGCCTCCTGTATCATCAGCCCCGGCACCATCTGGCGGGCAGTTCCCCCCACACCATGATGCAGTGAGGCATTTTTCCCGGCCTCATACCCCTGCCAGCGGGCCAGGTCACCGCCGCGACAGGCTTTCACCTCCCGGGGGGCCACCGTCTCCATCGCCTGCTGCTCCAGCCAGAGGCGCATCAGCCGGCTTTCCTCTTCTGTCACACTGAATGGCACCACCACCTGGCGAACGCCCAGAACCCAGCCATCACGGAACTGGGCGGCCCGGGCACGGCGGGTGCTCAGTTTCAGCCACCGGCTCTGTGTACGGAGATACGCATCCGTTGCGTCCCTCAGCTGACGGCACAGAACATCAAACGCATAAGCCGCCACCTGAGGACGTTCACTGAAACCGTAAAACGTCACACACCGGCGATACCGGCCTCCGGGCATCTCCCGCCAGTCGTAATACGCCCTGCAGCCAAATGTCTGTGACACCACCATGACCAGACGAAACATCCACGCCGGAACTTTTTCAGCCTCAGAAGGTGCCCCCTGTGATGAAGATGTCTGTACCGAAGAAAGTCCCGCATCCTGCTCCGTGATTCCGTGTTTCGCCATCAGCTGTTGCGCCCTTGCAAGCGCCAGCCCGGCCTCATGGGCATTACTGTTATTGCGGCTCAGCTCCAGCAGTTTCCTGACCCGTCTGACCAGACGCTCCTGATGCGGCATATCACTCATCACTTTCATCCTCCTCATCATCTTCGGGTAACACACTGCGCTGCAGGGCGCGCAGACGGCGCAGCACACTCAGAAGACGCAGCAGCTTCACGGCATGTTCATCATCCAGCAGTGGCCATGCCTCCGGCGCACTGCCACCTGTCAGCAGGTCTGTCAGACTGACGGGAGACACTGTCAGCGGCGCATCGCCGGTCAGCCCCACCAGAAATGCCGTCACCGGCGAACATTTCTCCTCTGCAGTCCCGAAACCAGCCGACAGGTCACTTTCCCTGTCCATGGCAATTTCTTCAGCACAGCCGGCAGATTCAGCCAGTTCCCATGCCAGCCGGAAGGCCTCATTCTGCAGATGCTCAATATCATCCCGTCCTTCAGCAAAATGCGTCACAGACGTGGGAAGTGCATCAGGTGTTCCGGACGGCGCTGTATCGCCGGTCATAACGGATGGCACAGCGGCCCCGGCAATCCCCGCTTCCACAGCGTCACCGCTGAAGACCGGCTCACCACCGTACATATCCGGCTGCATCTCTGAACGCCGGACTTTCCCGGCAGAAGAAGGCGCTCTGTCTGCAGTCTCCTCCGGGGAAGGAAACCCGCATTTTTCAGTGTGGTCTGTGTCAGAAACAGCGTTCTCCGGTCGGGCGATACCATGCTGTCCGGGCTCAGTACCGGGGGCAGTGCTTTCCGGCACCGGCTCTGCGTCCGTATCCGGCAAACACTCCGGTGCCTCAGACCGGGTACGGGATACCGGTGCACCGGGCTGCCCTGTGCTACTGTCACGGACTGAAGGCGGCACCACCACCGGTTCCGGCTCACCAAAATGGTGACGGCGGTTCCGCTCTTTCGGATCCAGCTCCAGCAGCCACCGGTCGTAGTCCAGGGAGGGATGTGGCAGCGCCTGCAACAAATCGCCAATCAGCTCATCGCGGAACATCTCCAGTGACCACAGCTCCGGCGAATTAAACTTCCGGCAGCTTTCCCCGAACACACGGTCAAATTCCGCATCCGTGCCGGACGCCAGCGCAAACTGCCCCCAGACACGTTCTGCGTCCTGACGTAACGCAAGCAGATTTCTGACCTGCGGGCCTCCCAGCCCTGACTCCATCAGGTCGGGGATCCAGGGGTACAGATATTTCAGGGCATCCTCCATTCTGCTGATCGTGGAGTTGTGTACCGGCAACCCTTCATGGGTTAACAAATCTGCCAGTTCACGAAGAGAAACTTTTCTGCCGAGTTGTTCCTCGTGAATTTGTCTTGCCTTGTGGATCCCCTGCGCCTTCTCAATAAAGGTCAGTTCACCGCGAACTTCATTTTCCGCCAGATGACCAATCACACACTGAAGCCGTCCCGGCCAGGGTTTGAACAGCACATGAATACGGTAAAAACGCGGGTCCCCTGTTTCTTTCCAGAGTTCCGTCAGTATCTGGTAACGGGTGTTTCCCCCGTCACTGAAGATATACACATCCGGCTCACTGTCCGGCATACGGGTGACTTTGGGCACCGTATCCAGCCCGCGGGCGTGAATGGAGTTTTTGATGTCGTCATAACGCGGATTGCGCGTGGTGCGCGGGTTATCCGGATTCGGACGTAACTGGTCCAGCGTCAGAATCATGGGGGTTTCCCCCAGTGCCACCACATTACCGGCAGCACTGGCCTGACGACCGGGTTGCATAATGGCAGCCCCGAGATTCAGTGGTTTGTGTGCCATCACGCATATCCTCCCTGCCCGTCATTTTCAGAGGGCGTAAACAGTGTGTAACGGCCGTCGAATCTGACCCGCACCGTGCCTGTGGGCCCCTGACGCTGCTTGCTGACAATAATTTCAGCCTCCCCCTTTGCCAGTGAATCGGGGTTATAGACCTCGTCGCGGTAAATAAACATAATCAGGTCAGCATCCTGCTCCAGTGCCCCGGAATCACGCAGGTCACCGTTATTGGGGCGTTTATCTGCACGCTGTTCCACCTGACGGTTAAGCTGGGAGAGGGCCAGCACCGGACACCCCAGCTCCTTCCCCAGCGCTTTCAGGGAACGGGAAATTTCAGCAATTTCCTGTGTGCGGTTCTCCAGCTCCGGCGCCCGAATCAGTTGCAGATAATCCACCATAATCAGAGCGGGTTTACCGTACAGGCGGGTATAACGGCGGGCACTGGCACGCAGCGATGACGGTGTCTGCTGGCTGCAGTCATCAATTATCAGGCGTTCACCCAGCGCATCCATGCCTCCGTCACCCAGCGCCATGCCGACCGCAGATGACACCCTCGCCCAGTCCTCATCATCCATGTTGCCACTGCGCAGATGATTCAGTTCCACACGTCCCAGCATGGAAAGCATGCGCAGAATCAGTTGCTCCTTCGGCATCTCAATGCTGAATACCAGAACGCTCTCTTCTGTCCGTCGCCGGGCGGCACTGAGACACATGGACAGCGCCAGAGAAGTTTTCCCCATTGACGGACGGGCAGCCAGCAGGATCAGGTCACCTGGCTGCAGGCCACAGGTCATCTGATCCAGACAGTCAAATCCCGTGGGGGTACCGGTCACACCGCCGGAACCAAGCACACTTTCCAGTTGCTGCAGAACGGTATCGAGCGCGGATGAAAAAGAGGCTTCCGTGCACTCCCGGAATGTCCTGTTCTGCGCAAGAGCAAACAGACGCCGCTCTGCAGCATCCAGCACGTCCCGTGATGTGGCATTCGGAGCCGCCACATCAGCAATCAGGGTGTTTCCGGTGGCCTGTAACTGACGCAGAACGCTTTTCTCCACCACAATGCCTGCATAGGCCATGATGTTGGCCGCAGAAGGTGTGTTCTTGCTGAGCTCAGCTAGATAAGCAAAACCGCCCAGTACATCCAGCCTGCCCTGATGTTCCAGGTGCTCTGACAGGGTAATCAGGTCCAGAGGCTGACCATTCACCGCCAGTTCAGACATGGCACGGAAAATGGCCCGGTGCTGAGCCACATAAAAATCGTCAGGACTCAGCATCAGCACCACTTCATCCCAGCGTTCATTCTCCAGCATCAGGCCCCCCAGAACGGCCTGCTCTGCTTCGTATGCACAGAGAACTGACACTTCAGCCATGGCGTACCCTCCCTCTCTGACTGCCGGAAACCTGGCTATGTGAAAAAAAGAAAAAGGGTGCCGGACGTACAGCTGTCGGGAATAAAATCCCGGTAACTGTCTGTACATTTTCAGACCGGTAAGTCTGGCAACCCCGGTCAGAAGGTACGGACAGCATTCGCATACTCATAACAAATTGTTTTAAAGGAGAATTTTTATGAATACAGAAAAATAACTGCCGTCCGGCATTGATTACTTCGCTGCGTTCAGTCTGCCGGAAGGTGAAAATACGCCCATCAACATGTCTGAGGAGTTCTGGCGTATGGCCTGTAACACAACGAATGAAACTTACAACCGGCACAAACTGTATCGCCTGCAGTGGCTGGGCGACTGGCTGGCTATTCAGCAGGGACTGAAAAACATCAATAAAAATGCGGCACCACTTAATATCCTGCACAGCTACCTCATTATTCGCGACAACCGCTCTGCAGCCGATGTTGCAACCATGACAGCAACAGAAATGGAACAGGCTCTTGCTGCTGAACTGGAGGCATATGCATCCATCCCGGGAGCACAGGACGTGTTGCGAAACGCAGAAAGACGCATGGATAAGCTGGATGACCCGTTCACGGGTAAAGGCTGATTCATCAGCATGCAGCGGACACCACACATGTCCGCTGTCCCCCGTACCGACAGGGATATGCATTACAAAAACTGTCATACCGCCCCCTCTGTTTTTCGCTGTTTGCCGGAAATACAACATGAAAAAAGCGGGTCATGCCGCTGACGACGCTGGCGTTCCTGCAAAAGAAAGGCGTCACAGCCGGAGCACAGCCCCAGCCCGCTCTCATGGTTCACCTTCACCCACTGCCGGGTGTCCTGACCTGCAACATCACCAAACCGTACACCGGAATAACCACACCCGACACACACTGTCCGGCTGCGTCCTGTCAGGGATTTAAACGACGGCTTTACCATTGACGCATGCCTCCGTTTTCCAGCAGTTCATCAAAAAACTCACTCCACTCCGGCAACAGCTCACAGGCCAGGCTGTGCATGGTGACCAGCGCAGAATCACTGCGACGGGCAGACGCTTTTTCAAGACGGTGCACCGGCTGACCGGCTGCGTGTCCCTGTTTGTAAATATTCAGGTCATAAATCTGTGTTGAAAGCAGGGTGACCGCGCCTTCAGGAAGCACTTTGCTGTAGCGACCGGAGTTAATAATGTCAGTCAGTTCCGCCAGTGTTTGTCTGGCCAGCGCCGTATAATCCATGCAGTTAACCAGGGTGCGGACTTTTGGCAGGGGGATACCCAGTTCACGGTAGGGCAACAGGTTTTCCATGACGTTGACTGTGCCACGAATGAACTCACGTACATCAGGCAGAACCGGATTCACCATCCCCACCACAGACTCCGTGGCAGACAGCACAATCATTTCCAGCATGACAGAACGCGCGCCCTGTGAATCCACCACAATGACGTCATAGCTCTGGAAAAGCGGATGCTGGAGCACATTACGCAGACGGAGACGACCATCCGGCGCATGAAGCATGGCCGTTTTCAGTTGTTCATGGGGGTCATTGGAGACTATCAGGTCAAGGCCGTCGATAGCCGTGCGGGAGATGATGTTGTCGGGATGACTGAGGTCAGCCGTGCGCATCAGTAATTCAAAAAGACCGGCCGGCGCTTCATACGTCAGCGGAAAGATATTGCTTGCCGTGGGCTGGGCATGGTCTCCGTCTATCAGCAGGGTACGGAGGCCGGCATCCGCCAGAAAACCGGCAAGATTAGCAGACTGGGTTGATTTTCCTTCGCCACCTTTGGTGGACACAACGGGCAGAATGTTCACTGGCACACTCTCTCTTTAAAATGTGCAACCAATGAACTACACTGAAGACTCCTGTCTGACAGTCTGGATTACCCGTGAAAGCCAGAACAATGGGATTGAAAATCCCCGTGTCCTTGGTTCGATTCCGAGTCCGGGCACCAAATTCATATAAACGGACCTCCACGGAGGTCCGTTTTTCGTTTCAGAACGCCACAATTTAAGCGTTCTGCCTCCAAATCAATTCTACCGAACTCAACCAGATTCCCCCCACATCAACCCCATTGTGTGGGTATAATTGCGGGCATACCCCAGTTCGACAGAATTTATACCCTCTTTAACGCATTCAGAAGGCTGAACTATGGCACTGACTGACGCAAAAAT
>OLRM01000208.1_pt1 | contig 66167 bp, 58 predicted proteins | sample 1643211 | NCBI WGS metagenome assembly OLRM01 (sample SAMEA3136690, study PRJEB25190) | human gut metagenome | biome: human gut; feature: human-associated habitat; material: faeces | place: Austria | collected 2013
GTTACTACGACTGGGCAGTTACAAGCCCATTACCTTTAGGTGATGGGTAGTTGACGTATCAGAAGGAAGAGCCAGTGCAATAGCTACTAAAATATGGATTACCAGTACTGGAAAAACTATTCTCAGCAATAATAATTCTAAAATTCCGGAAAAGATACTGAAAAGGTTAATGAGAATGATAGAAGCCAATAGTTCCGATATTATTGATGAGTGGTTAAACCGTTTTGGAGAAATTCGCTATTTTTGTTAAAAGTAAGGGGCTGTCCTGAAAACATAACTCAACAATAACCTATAAACAAGCGTTCTAAGTAAGCTCGCCTTTTGGCGGGCTTATTTCCTTCGTGCGCCCGGCGGCGCACGTTTCTAACGGGTTAAAGTCCCGAATCCACCCGGTAGTGGGAAGGATATAGCCGAAGGCAAGGGTGTCCATCGTGAGGTGGAATCTGAAGGAAGCCGGATGTGGGAACAGACTAACCACGGGCAAATCTCTGGTCTGACGAACAGAAATCTCATATAAGGTCATGCATGAGGGTAAGGCTGCGATTCAAGTCGAAGCCCAATAACTACACGGAATTATGCGTGATAAATGAGGCAGATGGATGGAGAGGAAGAAACGTGTGGTACCCGGGGAGGTCTGTGCGGTATGCTCCGAAAGGAGTAACCACTGTACAAAGCAGTGCTGAACGCACAGAAGTCAGCAGAGGTCATAGTAGCCGAAAGGTGAAGGACCGAATCAGTAGGAGTCTTGAGTATGACAGGGAAAGGAGGAATGACTGATTATGACAGAAAACACAAACAGTGTCTGTTCGCAAAGAGATAGTGCTGGAACATGAAGAGTATGCGAAAGCGTCAAGGTCATTCAATCGGATATGGAAAGAAAGAGACAGTGCACAGCCGAAACTCTTGGAAGCGATACTGTACAAAGATAATCTAAACAGAGCGAATAAAAGAGTGAAGGCGAATAAAGGAGCGGCAGGCATTGATGGAATGAATATCGAAGAAACCCTGCCATATCTAAAGGAACATCAACAGGAACTGAAAAACCGGATACTCAGAGGAAAATATACTCCATCTCCGGTAAGGCGGGTTGAAATTCCAAAACCAGACGGTGGTGTGCGAAAGCTTGGCATACCAACGGTGATAGACCGTACCATCCAACAGGCAATAACGCAACAGTTAGTGCCAATCTATGAACCGCTGTTTGCAGATGGTAGCTTTGGCTATCGTCCGGGTAGAAGCGCCAAAGACGCAATACTTAAAGTGAAGGAGTATGCAGAAAAAGGATACACTTATGCAGTATGCAGCTTTTCCGGATGGAACTCGAAATGCAATAGGTATACTTTGTGGAAAGTTGAAAATGCAAAATCTTCCTGAACAGACAAAAAGAGCATTAGAATTTGTGGAGAGACTTTCAGAAGGCGGTTATGGGGAAAAAACAGAAGATTTTCTTCCGAAGCTGAAAACAGAAGCTGCTAAATCAGGAATTAACATCATTGGTATTGAAAACAGCAGACCATATTATATGAATCCAGAACAGCTTTTCATACAGACTCTGATGGAAGCATGGAGGGAGGTTACAGGTCTTGAAGGCAGACCATTTGTTATGGGAGGAGGAACTTATGCGAGGAAAATTCCCAATGCAGTGGCATTTGGCCCTGGACAGGAGCGAAATCTAGACAGGCTCGGACTTCCAAAAGGACATGGAAACTGTCATTGTGCAGATGAAGCGGAATTGTTTGAAAATCTGAAGAATGCAGTGAAAATATATGTTTTTGCACTTAAAAAACTGGACAAAAGAATAAAAGAAATACGTTAACTAAAGAGAAATACATAAATTAAGTATAATACAGGAGGATACAAAAAATGAAAATGTTTCAGATTAGTGACAAAATAAACAATGTATCAAGAATTGGAATTGGATGCATGAGAATTACAGGTTTATCTGATGAAAAAGCGGTAAGGAGTCTGACTGAAGGAGCACTGGAGTGTGGAATTAACTTTTTTGATCATGCAGATATTTATGCAGGCGGAGAAGCCGAAACGGTATTTGGAAATGCGCTGACACCTCAGTTGCGTGAAAAGATGGTGATTCAGACAAAATGTGCCATACGTCCGGGTATCTGTTATGATTTTTCAAAGGAATATATTCTGAATTCTGTAGATGGAAGTCTGAAACGTTTAAAAACAGATTATGTAGATATATTACTTCTTCATCGTCCGGATGCGTTGATGGAGCCGGAAGAGGTAGCAGAAGCATTTGAAATTCTGGAAAAAAGCGGAAAAGTAAAAGCATTTGGTGTAAGCAATCACAATCCGATGCAGATTGAATTACTAAATCAATACTGTGGTGGAAAAATCTGTATTGATCAGATACAGTTTTCAGCGGCTCACTGTCCAACGATTGATGCAGGACTAAATGTAAACATCCATAATGATGCAGGATGTGATCGTGATGGTGGTATTATCGAGTATGCAAGACTGAAGAAAATGACATTGCAGGCATGGTCTCCGTTCCAGTATGGAATGTTTGAGGGAATATTTATTGGAAACGAGAAATTTCCGGAACTGAATAAAGTGTTAGATCGTCTGGCAGAGAAATATGGGGTAACACAGAATGCAATCGCAGTTGCATGGATTATGCGTCATCCCGCAGGAATCCAGACAATTGTAGGAAGTACAAATCTGAAAAGAATTCAGGATATAAGTAAAGCATCCGATATTGTTCTGAGCCGTGAAGAATGGTATGAAATTTATCTTGCAGCAGGAAAAATGCTGCCGTAAGAAAAAATATATCATCTGAATCAGATGGTAAAGAACTTTGCTTGACAGTTAGGAGAAGAGAGAGCGTATTCATGGAAAAAAAAGTGTATGAGAGTTATCTGGAGATTCTCAGAGAAGAACTTGTTCCTGCTCTGGGATGTACGGAACCTATTGCAATTGCATATGCAACTGCAACAGCAGCTTCTGTGCTGGAAAAAGTGATAAAAACAGATGATGATGGAAATAAAAAATATGATGGATATTTAAATCTTTATTGCAGTGGAAATATAATAAAAAATGTAAAAAGTGTTACAGTACCAAATTCAGGGGGAATGAGGGGCATTGAAGCTGCTGCAGTTCTTGGAATGGTTGGTGGTCAGGCAGAACGGAAACTGGAAGTACTGGAGGGAATTACAGAAGCTGAACGCATTCAGACAGCAAAACTTCTGGAAGCACAATTCTGCACATGTTATCTTGAAGAAGGAGTAGAGAATCTTTATATCCGTGCAGAACTTACGCAAAATGGACATAGAGCAGTTGTAGTTATAGAAAATAAACATACGAATATTGTCCTGATCAAAAAAGACGATGAGGTACTGTTGGAAAAGAAGGGCTTTCAGCAGAAAAAAACAGAGAAAAACCAGGATAAAAGAGATTTGCTGAATGTAGCAGATATTCTGGAGTTTGCAAAAATTGTGGATATAAAAGAGATAGAGGAAGTCATAGGACGCCAGATTGCCATGAATACAGCAATTTCCGAAGAAGGCCTGCGTAATCATTACGGAGCAGAAGTCGGACGTACCCTGCTTCGAGCATATGGTGATGATGTCAAAGTACGTGCCAGAGCAAAGGCGGCAGCTGGATCTGATGCAAGAATGAATGGATGCTCTATGCCGGTAGTTATTAATTCCGGGAGCGGAAATCAGGGAATGACCTGTTCTTTGCCAGTCATTGAATATGCCAGAGAACTTAACGTTCCTAAAGAGAAAATGTATCGTGCACTGGTTGTAAGCAACTTAGTAGCGATTCATCAGAAAAATTATATTGGAAGTCTGTCAGCTTACTGTGGAGCGGTAAGTGCCGCATGTGGAGCAGGAGCTGCCATATCCTGGTTAAACGGGGGTGATTACATTGCAATATCTAAAACAATCACAAATGCTCTTGCAAATACAAGTGGCATTGTATGTGATGGAGCTAAGTCTTCATGTGCTGCCAAAATCGCTTCAGCAGTAGATGCAGCAATTATGGCATACGCTCTGGAGGATGCAGATCATTGTTTTCAGGCAGGAGAAGGATTGGTACGTGATAATGTTGAGGATACAATCCGAAATATGGGATACGTAGGAAGAGTTGGAATGAAAGATACAGATGTTACAATCCTGAATTTGATGATCAATCAGAAAAAAGTATAAAGAATAAAAGCAAAGAACCTGTCAGGTTTTCGACAGGTTCTTTGTCATGGAAATTTTCATCATAAAATTTTAAGGAGTATTTTTGAGTAAATATTTATTGCCATATATCTCATGGGATAACAATCATCTGTTGCCGAAGATGAGTGATATCAGACAACTATGGGCAAGAATAACATCTGATATCACATCATTCATCAACAGATCACAGGCTGCAGTGAATGATATCCAGCATCTTTTTTAATTCATGCACACCGACCTGTCCCGGAGCAGAAGCTTTGGAAGCAGCACCGAAAGTGAGAGCGGAGCCAAATGTCTCACCTGTCAGGCGGCTTACAACGCCTGTTCCTGCCATGGACATGGTAATGATCGGGCGGTCTGCATATTTCTCAGACATTTCCAGAGTAGCAGAGAGGAGTGTAAGAACATCCTGTTTGCAGGTCGGCATAACAGCCATTTTCGGAATATCAGCACCGAAATCCTGCATCATACGAAGACGTCTGATAATCTCCTCCTTCTCAGGAGTCTTAAAGAAATCATGGTTGGAAGCAATTACCTTTACACCTGCCTCGTGAGCAGCATTGATGATCGTCTTGACAACATCATCGCCTGTAAATGCTTCTACATCGATTAAATCTACATAACCGCTCTGAGCAGCCGCGATATTTAAAGCAGCGTAATCACTTACGGAAATCTTTTTTTCCCCGCCCTCTTTGGAAGTACGGAATGTAAGGAGAACAGGAATATCTTTTAAGACTTCCTGAAGCTCTTTTGCGGTTTCTAATACCTTTTCAGTAGCAAAGACATCATCGAACCAGTCAACACGCCACTCAACCACATCAACCGGAAGAACAGTGATCTTTTTGGCTTCTTCGAGAATGTCTGTTTTTGTTTTTCCAACGATCGGAACGCAGATCTTAGGTCTGCCTTCACCGATCACAGTGTTTTTTACCTGAACTGTGTTCATCTGTTTATCCTCATATTTTCTGTTGTATTATAGTAGTTCCGGATTATTATGGAACTGTTATAAGAATAACCGTAACATAACCGCATAATCAACAGCTTTTTGAAGCAAACTGCAGGATATGTACATTCTGCGCGGAGTAATATATCAGTACATCTCCTGCAGTACGCCGAAAAGCGGTATATATCAAATATTATGTGCGGAAAGATCAGTGAAATGATCTGTTCTGCATCACAATATGAGATATCCATACTGAAGATACCATCAGGTATCAGTCATCATAGGAGATGTGAAGAATCTCTTTCATATGTTCGATAGGCATTGGTTCGCCTGTCCATAACTCAAATGCAGCGGAACCCTGGAATAACATCATTCCCAGACCGTTCATTGTCTTGCATCCTACCTCTTTGGCCATGGAACGCATCTTTGTTTCCAGAGGAGAGTAAGGAACATCTATAACGATCAGCTCAGGACGGAAGTAAGACTTGTCCGGAACAACGGACTGGCCTTCCAGAGGTTTCATTCCCACACCTGTAGCATTGACAAAGATAAAACTGTCATCCATCTCAGCTTTCAGTTTATCAAGATCTGCCAGATCATAAAGAACTGCATGGCAGGATGTCTTTGCGTTGATCTTCTCTACTGTGGACACTGCACGATCCCAGAATTCATCCTTGCGGTTAAAGATTGTGATCTCGGCAACGCCGTCCAAAGCAGCCTGGATCTCGATAGCAGTGGCAGCACCGCCTGCACCGACGATAGTCATTTTCTTTCCAATCACATCAATATCATTATCTTTCAGGGCAGACATAAATCCAATACCGTCAGTGATATGACCTGTAAGATGACCGTTGTCGTTTACGATCGTGTTAACTGCACCGCATAATTCTGCAGCAGGAGAAAGCTCATCCAGGTATTTTCCAACCAGAGTTTTGTTTGGCATGGAAACATTGGATCCTCTCATTTTCAGAGTACGGATTGCTTTTACTGCATCCTCAATTTCATCTGCGCCAACCTCGAAAGCAAGGTAAGCGTAGTCATACCCGAGTTTTGCAAAAGCCTCATTCTGCATTGCAGGAGAGCTGGAGTGACGGATCGGGTAAGCCATCAGACCGATTAATTCAGTATGTCCGGTAATTCTTTCAGCCATTATAATATCCCCTTTTGTATTTTGTTGTAAAGTATTTTGTTGTAAAGGTTTTTATTGAAGGTATCCCATCTGGGTCAGTGTATTAAGGATATTTCTTCCTTCCAGAGTTCCGTCGATGATTCTTCTTGCACGTTTGCTGTCTCCGATGTTCAGGATCTCAACATCATCAGAAACAAAAGCATCGGAAAGCTCTGCGAAAAGCTGTCCCTGAGCTCTCATACCAAGACATACGAATCCGTAGTCAAATGGAAGCTCACGTTCACCTTCTGCATCTTTTACAAGGAAAGAGCTGTCTTTTACTTCCTGAAGAGCTGTCTTTGTAAGCTGGGCCACATGATGTTTCTTCATCTGGTCCTTCATGTCATTCTTTGTAACAGGATCCAGGTCACGTCCGATCTGATCCATCATCTCCACAATAGAAATCTCAGCATTTCTTGCTGCAAAGAATTCCACAACATCAAGGCCAACAGCACCGCCGCCCACAACAACAACCTTCTTGCCTGTCATATCTTCCGGATAGTCATTGATGTGATTGATCATTCCCAGGATAGAAGCAACCTTGCTGCCTTCTTTGTCAATGCGGTCGTGAAGTCCCCTGATCGGAGGAAGCAGTGGTGCGGAACCTGTGGAGCTTACGATCAGGTTCGGATGGAACTTGCGGATATTTTCCGGTGTTCCTTCTGTGTTTGTGAAGATATAAAGATTCTCAAGCTGCTCTGCTCTGTGAATCAGATAGTTCGGGAAATCAGCCAGACGCTTCTTTGCAGGAATCTTAGAAATCACAGAAGCAAGACCGCCAAGAGTCTCACCCTTTTCCAGAAGGAAGGTATTACAGCCTACTTCTGCGGCTGTACAGGCAGCTTCCAGTCCGGCAGTACCGCCTCCGATTACTACAACATTACAGTTTTTGTTCACTTTCTGATTCTTATAAACATCACCTTCCAGAACAGCCGGGTTTACAGTACAGCGGATCGGACGGTTAAAGCCGATTCTGTTTCCTGCACATCCGATGTTACAGGAGATACATTTGCGAAGGTCACATTCTCTGCCTGTAGCTACTTTGTTCACCCATGCAGGTTCTGCGATAAGACCACGTCCCATACCGATCAGGTCTGCATCGCCGTCAGCGAGGATCTGCTCGGCAACCTTCGGGTTACGGATATTTCCCATGGAGATACATGGCTTGCCGAATTTCTCTCTGACAGCTTTAGGCATATAGGAACGCCATCCGTCTTTCATGTAGTTGGCATCGATCTGATACTGGATAGAACCGTTTAAACCGCAGGAAACATCGAAGATATCAACTTCATCCTGAACATATTCCAGATATTCAAGAGTATCCTCAAGAGTGTTGCCGCCTTCCATCAGCTCATCTGCGCTGAGACGGAGCATGATCGGGAAGAAAGGTCCAACCTGTTTTCTTACTTCCTCAATGACCATACGGCAGAAACGTGTTCTGTTTTCCACAGATCCGCCGAACTCATCTGTACGTTTGTTTGTAAGAGGAGAGAGAAACTGGCTGATCAGATAGGAATGTCCCGCGTGGATCTCTACTGCGTCAAAACCTGCAGCCTGGGCTCTCTTTGCAGCCTCACCGTATTTCTTTACAATGTGATGGATTTCTTCCACTGATAACGGACGCGGAATCTCTCCGCCTTCTTTGGACGGAATATCAGATGCGGAAACCGGCTGCATATTTGTACGTGCGGAAACAGCGGAAGCACCTGCGTGGTTGATCTGGATCGCAATACAGGTACCATATTTGTGGATCTCTTCACAGAATTTGTACAGACGCGGCAGATAGTTGTCGTGGTCAATACGAAGCTGAGTAGTTCCGTTGGAACCCTGCGGAGAATCTACGCTTGCATTCTCTACGATGATCAGACCTGTGCCGCCTTTGGCACGCTCTTTATAATAATTAATGTGAAGAAAACTCATTTCGCCGTTCTGTTCCCCGTAATTGGTTCCCATAGGCATCATAACGATACGGTTTTTGATAGTCATATTTTTTACTGTGAGTGGTGTGAAAATATGCTGGTAATTGCTTTTCATTACGTCTTTCCTCCTGAAATTTTCTGTTGGATCTATAGCAATCCTCTAAAATAATGCATTTTAATCCAGTCCATCAGAGTGTGAAATCTTGCGTCAGATATCTTTGCCGTGCGTCAGCACGCCTGCAGATATCTTCCTTGTCTTTCGCACTCTGCTGAACTGTCTTAAATGCATTATTTACGAGGAGTGCTATATAATTGTTCAGTGCTTTAGCTGTGGCCTGAATTTCTTTGATGTGTTAATTATATAACGGGATAATCCATAAATCTAATTGATAATTCGTGCTATATAATAAAAAACATCTATGGTTTTCCGTGCACTGTCCGCGTACTGAATGAAAGCATTCGCAACTGCATCCACATCATGGGAAAATCCTGCTGAACCTGTATGACTATAGTATTTTTTCATCGAGCTGCGCTGAGACTTTTATACCTGTGTAGTCGGATTCGCAGACAAGTGAGTGGTATAGTTACTTCAAACACGCTCTGGTGTGCCGACAAGTTGATTCTTGAAACAATCTTGCAGGATAGAAATAAGAAATTCAGACGCAGGATTGTTCGAGAAATCAACTTGTCGACACACTGGTTTGCGGGAGAGGGTGAAATACAGGACAATACAAAATAACCGTAATACCCTCTATTAAATAGGAAGAAATGCTCAAAAAAACAAAATTTGGAGAAACCTGACAAATTTTTCTGCTATATTTTTAACGAAAATGACAAATAAATGTTGAAATTTTCTGCCGAAAAAGGTAAAATTAAAATCGGCTAAATTTTTGGGTTAACTTTTAAATATTCTCATAAAGATGGAGGGCAAACAAGAATGAGTAATGCAACACAAAGCTTAGCAGGCACAAGAATTACTTCTTTGCTTGACGCAAACAGTTTTGTCGAAATCGGACAGGGTGTAACAGCCAGATCCACAGATTTCAACATGACTGCAAACAAGGCACCATCTGACGGTGTTATCACCGGATATGGTGTGATCGATGACAAACTGGTTTATGTATACAGCCAGGATGCATCTGTATTAAACGGTACTGTTGGTGAAATGCATGCAAAGAAGATCACAAGACTTTATGATCTTGCCATGAAAACAGGCGCTCCGGTTATCGGACTTGTTGACTGTGCAGGTATCCGTCTTCAGGAAGCAACAGACGCACTGGAAGCTTTCGGACAGATCTATCTGAAACAGACACTGGCATCCGGTGTGATCCCGCAGATCACAGCAATCTTCGGAACATGCGGCGGTGGTATGGCAGTTATCCCGTCCCTGACAGATTTCACATTCATGGAATCCAAAAAAGGAAAAATGTTCGTCAACACACCAAACGCACTGGAAGGAAACAACACAGACAAATGCGATACAGCAGCAGCTGATTTCCAGAGCAAAGAGACAGGTGTGATCGATGGCGTTGGTACAGAGGATGAGATTCTTGGCCAGATCCGTTCCTTAGTATCACTTCTTCCTTCTAATAATGAAGACACAGATAATTACACAGAGTGTACAGATGATCTTAACCGCGTATGCGCAGATCTTGCAAACTGTGCAGGTGACACAGCAATCGCACTTTCCCAGATCGCTGACAACAGTGAATTCTTTGAGACAAAAGCAGACTATGCAAAAGACATGGTTACAGGCTTTATCCGTTTAAACGGCGCTACAGTAGGTGCTGTTGCAAACAGAAGCGAAGTATATGACGCAGAAGGCAAGAAAACAGAAACATTTGACGGAAGCATCTCTGCAAGAGGCGCAAGAAAAGCAGCAGATTTCGTGAAATTCTGCGACGCTTTTGATATTCCGGTACTTACACTTACAAACGCAACAGGCTTCATGGCAACCTTATGCAGCGAGAAGATGATGGCGAAATCCGTAGGTGAACTGGTAGCTGCATTCGCAGATGCAACTGTTCCGAAGGTAAATGTGATCATCGGCAAAGCTTACGGTACAGCTTACGTGGCAATGAACAGCAAATCTATCGGTGCAGACCTTGTATATGCATGGGATAACGCAGAGATCGGTATGATGGATGCTTCCCTGGCAGCCAAGATCATGTACGCAGATGCAGATGCTGCTGAACTGAATGAAAAAGCTGCTCAGTACAGAGAGCTTCAGAATGGTGTTGCTTCCGCAGCAGCAAGAGGCTATGTTGACACTGTGATCAGCCCGGCTGACACAAGAAAATATGTAATCGGTGCATTTGAGATGCTGTTCACAAAGAGAGAAGATCGTCCGTCTAAGAAACATGGAACGGTCTAAGCGGGGTGACGCATATGAAAATGATCAAAAAAATAACTTCTGTATTCATGACATTTCTCGTAATGGCTGCGCTGGTGATCGGCAGCACCTCTGTGGTATTTGCCGCAGATAAGGTTGATGATACTGTTAAGTCCACACTGGTAACTACAGCAGAAGGACTGACAGATGCCATTGTCCAGCTTAAAGATGAAGAAATCGAGAATTACATGAGTTCAGGAGATGACTTTACAACAAGTGCCATGCAGTCCTGGCAGACATCCAAGGATGAACTTGGCGCAAAGAAGGACAGCAATGGTGAAACTACTGTAACTTTCAAAGATGATCAGTACACAGTTACTGTTCCTCTTAAATTTGAGAAAGCAGAAGCAAACTTTGTATATGTCTTTGACTCACAGGGAACACCGACTTCCATGACTGTAGATGTACAGTATGGTATGGGCAAGACTCTTCAGAGAGCAGGTCTTAATACTCTGATGGGTATTGGAACTGTATTCGTAATGCTGGTTGTATTAAGCCTTCTGATCTCTCTGTTCAGATTCATTCCGAATCCGGAAGCAAAGAAAGCAGCAGAAGCAAAAGCAGCCAAAGCTGCAAAAGAGGCAGAGGCAGCAGCCATCGCACAGGCAGCACCTGCACAGGCAGAAGAGAACCTTGCAGATGACGGAGAGCTGGTAGCTGTTATCGCAGCAGCCATCGCAGCAGCAGAAGGAACTACAACAGACGGCTTCGTAGTTCGTTCCATCCGTAAAGTAAAAAGAAATAGAAGATAATTGTCATTTATTTAGGAGGATTTTAAAATGAAAAGCTATACAATTACAGTAAATGGTACAGCATATGAAGTAACTGTTGAAGAAACAGGAAGCGTATCCGCTCCTGCAGCAGCTCCAAAAGCAGCTCCTAAGGCTGCACCTGCAGCAGCTCCGAAAGCAGCAGCTCCTGCAGCAGGCGCCGGCGCAGTGAAAGTAACTGCTTCCGTACCTGGTAAAGTTGTCAAAGTAGCAGCAAGCGTTGGACAGGCAGTAAAAGCCGGAGACAGCGTAATTATTCTTGAATCCATGAAAATGGAAATCCCTGTAGTAGCTCCTCAGGACGGTACTATCGCAAGCATTGATGTTGCAGAAGGTGCCTCTGTAGAAAACGGAGATACTTTAGCAACAATGAACTAAGACGGGAGGTAGTCAAATGTCTTATGTAACAGAAACATTGTCCAACCTGATTCACCAGACAGCATTCTTCAATCTGACATGGGGCAATTACCTGATGATCGCAGTAGCCTGCGTATTCCTTTATCTTGCTATCAAGAAAGGATTCGAGCCGCTTCTGCTTGTTCCTATCGCATTCGGTATGCTGCTTGTAAATATCTATCCGGACATTATGGCAAACCCGGAAGATATGTCCAATGGTGTAGGTGGACTTCTTCATTATTTCTACATCCTTGATGAGTGGAGTATCTTACCATCCCTGATCTTCATGGGTGTAGGTGCCATGACAGACTTCGGTCCGCTGATCGCAAACCCGATCAGCTTCCTGATGGGTGCTGCAGCACAGCTTGGTATCTATGCAGCTTACTTCCTTGCAATCTTTCTTGGATTCAACGGAAAAGCAGCAGCAGCTATCTCCATCATTGGTGGTGCTGACGGCCCGACTTCCATTTTCCTTGCAGGTAAACTTGGACAGTCTGCACTGATGGGACCGATCGCAGTGGCAGCATATTCCTATATGTCACTGGTTCCGATCATCCAGCCGCCTATCATGAAACTCTGCACAACAGAGAAAGAACGTAAGATCAAAATGGATCAGCTTCGCCCGGTTTCCAAACTGGAGAAGATCCTGTTCCCGATCGTTATCACAATCGTTGTCTGCCTGATTTTGCCTACAACAGCTCCGCTGGTTGGTATGCTCATGCTTGGTAACCTGTTCAGAGAGTGCGGTGTTGTAAAACAGCTGACAGAAACAGCTTCCAATGCCCTGATGTATATCGTAGTTATCCTTCTGGGTACATCCGTAGGTGCTTCCACAAGTGCAGAAGCATTCTTAAACGCAGATACTCTGAAGATCGTAGTTTTAGGTCTTGTTGCATTCGCAATCGGTACATTCGGCGGATGTATGCTTGGTAAACTGCTCTGCAAACTGACTCATGGAAAGATTAACCCGCTGATCGGTTCCGCAGGTGTATCCGCAGTACCTATGGCAGCCCGTGTATCCCAGAAAGTGGGTGCAGAGGCAGATCCTACAAACTTCCTTCTGATGCACGCAATGGGCCCGAACGTTGCCGGTGTTATCGGTACAGCCGTAGCAGCCGGAACATTCATGGCTATTTTCGGAGTATAACCAAATCAAGCAAGCTATCTTGCTTGTATCAGGAGGAGTGCAACTCCTTCTGATAAGCTGCGGAGCAGCTATTTGGTTATGAGCAAGTAGCGAAGCGGATTGCGAATATCCGATTAAACAAACTATAAAGGAGATTTAATAATGGCAGAATTAGAGAAAAAACCTGTTAAAATTGTGGAAACCATTCTCCGTGATGCTCATCAGTCTCAGATCGCAACACGTATGACCACAGAACAGATGCTTCCGATCGTAGATAAACTTGACAAAGTCGGCTATCACGCAGTAGAGTGCTGGGGTGGTGCAACATTCGATGCATCCCTTCGTTTCCTTCACGAAGATCCATGGGAAAGACTTCGTAAATTACGTGACGGCTTTAAGAACACAAAACTTCAGATGCTTTTCCGTGGACAGAACATCCTTGGATACCGTCCATACGCAGACGACGTTGTAGAATATTTCGTACAGAAATCTGCTGCAAACGGAATCGACATCATCCGTATTTTTGACTGCCTCAATGACCTTCGTAACCTTCAGACAGCTGTAAGCGCTGCAAACAAAGAGAAGGCTCATGCACAGGTAGCTCTTTCCTACACATTAGGAGATGCTTATACACTGGAATACTGGACAGACATTGCAAAACGTATCGAAGATATGGGCGCCAATTCCATCTGTATCAAAGATATGGCAGGTCTTCTCCTTCCAAATAAAGCTACAGAGCTTGTTACAGCATTAAAAGAAACAGTTAGTATCCCGATCGACCTTCATACACATTACACATCTGGTGTAGCTTCCATGACTTACTTAAAAGCAGTAGAAGCAGGTGTAGATATCATCGATACAGCAATGTCTCCATTCGCACTGGGAACATCCCAGCCTGCAACAGAGGTTATGGTTGAGACATTCAAGGATACACCATACGACACAGGATTTGACCAGAAACTTCTCTCCGAGATCGCTGACTACTTCCGTCCGATCCGTGACGAAGCTCTTGACAGCGGACTTCTTAATCCGAAGAACCTTGGTGTTAACATCAAGACTTTACTGTACCAGGTACCGGGCGGTATGCTCTCCAACCTGACTTCCCAGTTAAAAGAACAGCACGCAGAAGACAAATTCTACGATGTTCTTGAGGAAGTTCCGCGTGTACGTAAAGACCTTGGTGAACCGCCACTTGTTACTCCGTCTTCCCAGATCGTTGGTACACAGGCTGTATTCAACGTACTGATGGGCGAGAGATACAAAATGGTTACAAAAGAAACAAAAGATATCCTGTTAGGAAAATACGGCGCAACTGTAAAACCGTTTAATCCGGAAGTACAGAAGAAGTGCATCGGCGATGAGAAACCGATCACATGCCGTCCGGCAGACCTTCTTGACAACGAACTTGAGAAACTTGAGAGTGAAATGGCTCAGTACAAAGAACAGGATGAGGACGTATTAACATACGCACTGTTCCCACAGGTAGCTATGGACTTCTTCAAGTATCGTCAGGCTCAGAAAACAAAAGTTGACGAGAAAGCAGCTGACAAAAAGAACGGAGCATATCCTGTTTAATTAAATATGTAACAAAAGAAAAAAGGAGCTTGCGCAAGCAGGCTCCTTTGCGTTATTATAAAAAAGATGTAATACCCACAAGACAGGAGCTTCTTCGTAGTGGAGCAGTCCGCAGGGTATGGATAAACGCAAAAAACACAGGAAGGAACATTCCATGAGCAAAGTACTGATCATCGGCGGCGGTGCTGCCGGAATGATGGCGGGAGTATTCGCAGCCCGCAACCATCATGAAGTTCATATATTAGAAAAAAACGAAAAACTCGGCAAGAAAGTATTTATCACCGGAAAAGGCCGCTGCAACGTAGCAAATGCCTGCGACACAGAGGAACTCTTCCCAGCAGTCATGAGCAATCCGAAATTTCTCTACAGCGGATTTTATTCATTCGGTCCGCAGGACGTCATGAATTTTTTCGAGGAAGCAGGCGTACCTCTGAAAGTAGAGAGGGGAAACAGAGTATTTCCACAGTCTGATCATTCCTCAGACATCATCCGCGCACTGGAACGTGAACTGAAGAAAGCCGGAGCGAAGGTTCATCTGCACACTACAGTAAAAGAGATCGTTAAGAAACCGGAAGCGGAGAAGGTCACAGGAGTCATTCTTGAGGATGACACTTTTATGGAGGGTGATGCAGTCATCGTAGCCACCGGCGGCTTCTCCTACCAGAGTACAGGCTCCACCGGGGACGGATACCGTTTTGCAAGAGAACTGGGCTTGAAAGTCACAGATATCAGCCCATCCTTAGTCCCATTAAAGACAAAAGAAGACTACATCCCGAAACTCCAGGGACTTTCCCTCAAGAATACGGGACTTACCATAAAGAACGGCAAGAAAGTTCTCTACGAAGATTTCGGCGAGATGATGTTCACCCATTTCGGTGTGACAGGCCCGATGATTCTCTCTGCCAGCGCCCACATCGGAGCGAAACTGGCGAAAGCAGAGAACGGAGAACTCTGTGCATACCTGGACCTGAAACCGGCTCTTACCAAAGAACAGTTAGATGCCAGAATCCTGCGCGAATTCGAGACAGGACAGAACAAACAGTTCAAGAACGTGATCGGAGTACTTTTCCCGTCATCCCTGACACCGGTAATGCTGGAACTTGGTGGAATCCCGGCAGAGAAGAAAATCCATGATATCTCCAGAGAAGAACGTCAGCATTTCGTTGATCTTGTAAAAGCCTTCCCGTTCACTATCACAGGCATGGGAGAATTCAAAGAAGCCATCATCACCAAAGGCGGCGTTTCCGTAAAAGAGATCAACCCGGGAACAATGGAATCAAAGAAAATCTCAGGACTCTACTTCGCAGGCGAAGTACTGGACCTGGATGCAGTGACAGGCGGATACAACCTTCAGATCGCATGGTCTACCGCATATTTAGCTGCTCAGGCGATACAGTGATTGGTTAAAAACTTAAAAGTTAAAAGGCAGAGAATACTGCTGTAATTAATAGAAACAGGAGGAACCGCGAAAATGGGATGTAATATTGCCATCGACGGACCTGCAGGAGCAGGAAAGAGCACCATCGCCAAAAAAGTGGCGAAAGAATTATCATTTATCTACGTAGATACAGGAGCCATGTACAGAGCCATGGCCTTATATCTTCTGAACAAAGGAGTAAACGGAGACGATCAGAAAGCAATCGAAGCAGAATGTTCCGGCGCTGACATCTCCATCGAATACAAAAATGGAGAACAGATCGTAATCTTAAACGGCGAGAACGTCAACTCCATGCTGCGCACAGAGCAGGTGGGAAATATGGCATCCAAGAGCTCTGCAAACGCAAACGTAAGAGCCCACCTTCTCAGACTCCAGAGAACTCTGGCAGAGAAGAACGACGTCGTTATGGACGGAAGAGATATCGGCACAACGATCCTTCCGAACGCTGAAGTAAAAATCTATCTCACAGCAAGTGCTGACACCAGAGCCAGAAGAAGAGCCCTTGAGTATGAGCAGAAAGGCGAACCATTCGACCTGGACCAGATTCGTAAGGACATCATTGAGCGCGACGAACGCGACATGAACCGCGAAGTTTCTCCTCTCAGACAGGCAGACGATGCGGTGCTTGTAGATTCTTCAGAGATGGGAATTGACGACGTTGTAAATGCAATCCTTGATGTTTATAAGGAGAAAGTGCAGAAATAATGAAAGTAAAAGTAGCCGAAACAGCCGGCTTCTGCTTCGGAGTTAAGAGAGCCGTGGACAAAGTCTACGAACTCATCGACACCGAACAGAAACCAATCTTCACCCTGGGGCCGATCATCCACAACGAAGAAGTAGTAGCAGACCTGGAATCCAGAGGCGTTAAGGTCATCACAGAAGCAGACCTCGACACCCCGGACAACAATCAGCAGAACGGCATCGTAGTGATCCGCTCCCACGGCGTAGGCAAGTCAATCTACGATAAACTGAAACAAAAAGGCATCTCATACGTAGATGTCACCTGTCCCTTCGTCCTGAAAATCCACAGGATCGTAGAGCGCGAAAGTCTCGCCGGAAACCACGTAGTCATCATCGGTGACAAAGACCATCCAGAAGTACAGGGAATCTGCGGATGGTGTCAGGGACCGTACACAGTCATCAAAAACCAGGAAGAAGCCGAAGCATTTGTACCCCCAAAAGGCAAAAAAATAAGTATTGTGTCCCAGACGACATTTAATTACAACAAATTTAAAGATTTAGTTGAAATTCTTTGCAAAAAGAGGTATGATAATAATGTTTTAAATATTCTCAATATTTTAAACACTATTTGTAATGCTACCGAAGAACGGCAGAGAGAAGCAAAAAACATAGCCGGAGAGGTAGACACTATGCTGGTCGTAGGCGGTCGGCACAGTTCCAATACTCAAAAGCTGTTTGAAATATGTAAAAAGGAATGTGGAAATACTTACTATATACAAACACCTGTAGACTTGGATTCTGAAATGTTCCAATGCAGTAGTTATGTAGGTATTACAGCAGGGGCTTCCACCCCAAACAAAATTATTGAGGAGGTTCAAGAACATGTCAGAATTAAGTTTTGAACAGATGCTGGAAGATTCCGTAAAAACTATCAGAAATGGAGAGATTGTACAGGGTACTGTCATCGATGTAAAAGAAGATGAGATTATTCTGAATATCGGTTATAAAGCAGACGGTATTATCACAAAGAACGAATACTCTAACGATGCAAGCCTTGTACTCACTGATGCTGTTCACGTTGGCGACACAATGGAAGCAAAAGTTCTCAAAGTAAACGATGGAGAAGGTCAGGTAACTCTTACTTATAAGAGACTGGCAGCAGAGAAAGGCAACAAACGTCTTGAAGAAGCATTTGAGAATCAGGAAGTATTAAAAGCTCCTGTAACTCAGGTACTCGATGGCGGACTTTGTGTAAACGTAGACGAAGCAAGAGTATTCATTCCTGCAAGCCTCGTATCCGACACATATGAGAAAGACCTTTCCAAATATGCAGATCAGGAGATCGAATTCGTAATCACAGAATTCAACCCGAGAAGACGCCGCATCATCGGTAACCGTAAGCAGCTTCTTCTTGCTGAGAAAGCAGAGAAACAGAAAGAATTAATGGAGAAAATCCATGTAGGTGATACAGTTGAAGGAACTGTTAAGAACGTTACAGATTTCGGTGCATTCATCGATCTCGGCGGAGCTGACGGACTTCTTCACATCTCCGAAATGTCCTGGGGCAGAGTAGAGAACCCGAAGAAAGTATTCACAGTTGGCGAAACACTTAAAGTTCTTATCAAAGAGATCAACGGAGACAAGATTGCACTTTCCCTCAAATTCCCGGAAGCAAATCCATGGCTCACAGCAGCTGAGGACTTCGCTGTAGGAAACGTAGTAAAAGGTAAAGTTGCACGTATGACAGACTTCGGCGCATTCGTAGAACTTGCACCAGGTGTAGATGCACTTCTTCACGTATCTCAGATTTCCAGAGAGCACGTTGCAAAACCAGCAGACGTACTGTCAATCGGACAGGAGATCGAAGCTAAAGTTGTTGACTTCAACGGCGAAGACAAGAAGATCAGCCTGAGCATGAAAGCTCTTGAAGCACCGGCTGAGGAAGTTACAGAAGAATAATAACAGACAACAAAAATAGTTGTGTTGAATAACAGAGACTGCCGGATGGAAAGCTGCTTGCTGAATATCCGGCAGTTTTGTTGACAGAAGGGATAACAAGAATGCTCGAAGAAGGAATATTCGATATACATTGCCACATTGTGCCAGGAGTGGATGACGGAGCTGCGGATATTGAAGAAACAAGAAAATTATTGGAGATGGAATATAAGCAGGGAGTGAGAAACATTATTCTGACGCCTCATTTCCGTTTCCGGATGTTTGAGACACCTCTGGAAAAAGTACAGAGACAATTCCATCTTGCAGAAGAGGCGGCAGCAGATATCAGTAAAAATCTGCATCTTTACCTCGGATGCGAATTTCATGCAAATATGGAGATGCTTCCTATGCTTCGTGAGAAAAAAGTTTCTACCATGGCTGGTTCCAGGTATGTGCTGGTAGAATTCTCTCACAATTCAGAGGCATCCTATATCAGAGAACGCTTGTCAGTAATGCTTTCCGGCGGGTACAGACCCATTGTTGCACATATTGAACGATACGAAGCGACCCGTACAGATCTGGACTTTGTAGAAGAACTGACAGAGATGGGAGCTTATATGCAGATCAATGCAGACAGCATTGTGGGAAAAGACGGCTTTTTTACAAAACGCTACTGTCAGAAGCTGATGAAGAATGACCTGGTTCATTTTGTGGGTTCTGATTGCCATGACAGCAGTAAAAGAATTTCCAGAATCGGGGAAGCCTATAGCTATGTAATAAAGAAAATGGATACAGACTATGCGAAACAGCTTTTTATTCGAAATCCGCAAAAAATCATAGATCATAAATTTTAATGGATTTTGACCGAGTTAACTTTGTGGTCGGATTTTAAAGAATTTTAATGAATTTCAAAGAATAATGTCACTCGCAATTGACTTTTTATACGTACTACGGTAAAATATATACGGTTTATGTAAAACTGTAACTGTCTGCTGTAAAATAAATCAGCCGGATAATTACAAAAACTACAATGAAAAAGGGAAAAGGAAAATATCAGATGTTAGACAATTTGAACAGCAAATTTGAGAGCAGCAGGGTGCAGGCACTTGATGTCAATGACGATGAAGTTGAAATTGATTTACTGGAAATATTTCATGCACTCAGAAAGAAAATTCTGCTGGTACTGATGGTTGCTCTTATAGGTGGCTGTATCGGAGCTGCATGTACACAGTTCCTGATGACACCAATCTACAGTTCAACATCCAGTATGCTTGTTCTCTCAAAGGAAACTACGCTGACATCTCTGGCGGATCTGCAGTTAGGTGCCAGTCTGACAAGTGATTACACAGTACTGATCACAAGTACCCCTGTACTGGAACAGGTAGTTACAAATCTGAACCTGGATATGACAGCGGAGAATCTGAAAGAGAGTGTAAGGATTAATAATCCGACAGATACCCGTATCCTTGAGATCACTGTTGATAATCCGGATTCTACAATGGCTAAGAAGATCGTAGATGAGATTGCGAATGTTTCTTCATCCTATATCGGAGACAAGATGGAAGTTATTCCGCCTAAGATCATCGAAGTTGGTAAGATTGCTACAGAGAGAACTTCTCCAAGTGTAATGAAGAACTCAGTAATTGGCTTCTTACTCGGATTTCTTGCATGTGCGGCAATCGTAGTTGTATACGCTGTAATGGATGATACTATCAAGACAGAAGAAGATATTGAGAAATATCTCGGTGTTTCTGTACTTGCCAAGGTTCCTGACAGAAAAGACTACGTAAACATGAAGAACAAGAAACCAAAGAGCAATAAGAAGAACAAGAAGCGTCGCTAGAGTAATGGAGGAATCTGAGCAATGAAGAAACTCAATTTAACAGATAAAAGAAAACCGGACTATTTCTACAGCGAGGCGATTAAAACGTTGCGTACAAATATCCAGCTGTCCGGTCAGAGCATAAAGACAATTCTGGTTACAAGCTGCTTTCCGAATGAAGGTAAGAGTGATGTAGTACTCAGCCTTGCACAGGAGCTTGGAAGCATCGGTAAGAAAGTTCTTCTTCTGGATGCGGATATCAGAAAGACTGCTTATGCAGGACGACTGGGAGTAGAAGAAGAGGTCAAAGGACTTTCCCAGCTTCTCAGTGGGCAGGTAGGACTGCAGGATATTATCTATGAGACGAATTTCCCGAATATGGACATTATATTTGGAGGTCCGGCTGCACCAAATCCTTCAGGACTTCTCAGCGAGAACATTTTCAAGGTTTTTCTGAAAGAAGTCAGGGAATATTACAATTACATACTGATTGACACACCGCCGATCGGAACTGTAATCGATGCTGCGGTAATCGGCAGATGCTGTGATGGAGCGATCTTCCTGATCCAGCCGGGCAGCGTCAGATACAGAGATGCACAGAAGGCATTTGCACAGCTTGAGAGAAGCGGATGCCGTGTTCTGGGAGCTGTTATGAATAAGATAGACACCAGTGGCGACAAATATTACTCTTCTTACTACAAACATTATGGTGAATACTATCGCAGAAGCGATGATGAGTCCCAGAAATAATATCGCTGTCTGATAATCGTTCAGATGTGATATCATAACCATAATTAACAGTAAAGGAAAATTGGGAAAAGTGAGCAGAAATAAGAAGAGAAAAGGGAAAAAGACAAATATTTTGCTGGGTTTTATCTGTATTATCCTGGTGGGGGTTCTCGGTACAATTCTTGTGATGAGCTATAATACAGAGCAGGAAGAAGCCAAACGTCTGACAGAACTTGCAGGTAACCAGCAGAGCGGAATCGAAGATTATGAAGCAGTAAAGGAACACGCTGCACAGTTAGAGAAGGCATCCTCCGAAGATGAGAATACAGAAGATGCCGATAACAGTGAGACAAAGAAGAACAAGAAGAAAGAAGACACAGCCGGGGAAGAGGATGCAGAGGAGACGGCACAGGCAGAAGATACTACTGAGGCAGAAACACCGAGAACAATTTCCGGTGTCGTATGCTGGGGAGATGATCTGATCAATGGTGAGGAATCCAACACATATTCCTACATGGCAGTACTTCAGAAACTTCTGACAGACAACGGATATAACCTGACAGTGATCAACAAGACCCTTCAGGGCGGCGGTACACTTTCTATGATGAAGATGGCCGGTGTAAGTGATGAGACTCTTCAGGGATATATTGCGAAACATCAGCAGACTGCAAATGGTGCGCAGCTGAATGTAACAGAGACAGGAATCCGTGATCTTACAGAAGAACAGACTACCAGAAATGATATGGACTGCGTACCTGTCATCTTCATGGGATACTATGGCGGATGGAATCATGATCCTGCAGAGCTTGCTGAGCAGCAGGAACAGATTTTAAATACATTCCAGAACAAAGACCAGTTCATTGTTGTGGGAACACGCCCTATGGATGGAAGTGTGACTTCTGAAGCACTTGATCAGGTGCTCAGCGAGAAGTGGGGCGAACATTATATCAGTCTTGCAAATGTGACACAGCAGCTGTCTGCCACTTATGAAGCACAGCAGGCTATGGCAGAGGCAGTGTTCCAGAAATTGCAGGAGCTTGGCTATATCAGCCAGAGCTGAATAAACGATTGAAGGAATGAAAATGAAAAAAACAGCAAAAGAAGCTGCGAGACAACGAAAGATTTATATGATTCTGATAATTATCCTGATCATAGTTCTTACAGTTTTGGGCGGCGGGTATTATTTTATGATGCAGACAAAAGCAGCATCCCAAAAGACAAGCGGCAAGAACAGTGATGACCAGAGTCGGACGAGCCAGACATCAGGCAGTGACACGGTGGAATATAAGGGCGGGACATATAAATATAACGATCATCTCAGCAACTACTTATTTCTAGGAATTGATACAAGAAATTCGGTAGATACCTATCAGACACAGGAAGATGCCGGTCAGGCAGATGCGATTTTTGTGGTTTCCATGGACAGGGCAACAGAAGAAATTAAGGTGCTCTTTATTCCAAGAGATTCTATGACGGAGATTGAAGTTTTCAATCCATCCGGTAAAAGTCTCGGAGAGTCAACAGACCACATCAATATACAGTACGCATTTGGTGATGGCAAGCAAAAAAGCTGTGAACTGATGAAGACAGCAGTATCCAATCTGCTGGACGGACTGCCGATTCAGGGATATTGTTCCATGAATATGGATGGTATTCCGGTGATTACGGACTTTGTAGGTGGAGTTCAGATCACAGTGCCTGACAACAGCCTTGAGGATACATATCCGGAATTTAAAGAGGGTGCTGTTGTTAATATTACAGGTGAAAACGCAGAAAAGTTTGTACGATATCGAGACACTGACAAGACCCAGAGTGCTCTGGTCCGTCAGGAGAGACAGAAAACCTATCTCCAGGCATTAATTCAGAAAGCGCAGGAGAAGGCAGGAGAGGATGCCGGATTTGTGGCAGACCTCTATGACAGTATTAAGAGCTATACAGTCACAAACATGGGAAATGACATATTCGCGAAGTTGCTTACAGCATCCGGAAACGGCATCACTGATACAGAGACTGTACCAGGTGAGGGAAAGCAAGGTAAGAACTTTGATGAGTATCAAGTAGATAAGGATGCGCTGTCGGACTTGATTATTTCCATGTTTTATGAGAAAATTCAATAAACCGGTTAGAAGACAGCCGGTTTGGAATAAACTGTATGGTGGCAAATGGTCATTAGTACTGTTATTATTACTCAGAGATAATTCGTACAGACTTCCTGTACGATTATCAATATAAAAATAATCCAAAAGGAGAGGTGCATTATGAAAATTGCAAAAAAATTCATGACACTTGCTTTAGCAACTGCCCTTGGAGTAGGATGTGCTACTGTAGGTGTCAGTGCAGCAGGAAGCCGCACAAGCGCAATTACAGTATCTGCTGAACAGTCTGCAATCTATGAAGTTGTTCAGAAGATCGAAGAAGCAGAAGGATTTGCTGATCTGCAGGCAGAACTGCCGGCAGTAGCTGACGCTTTCAAACAGGTTAACGAAGGTAAAATGGAAGTTGCTGGTTTCGTTGACGTTCTGAAAACTCTTTCAGAAGAGACAACAGACGAAGAAGTTAAAGCAGCTATCGATGAACTCATTCAGAAACTTGACGGAAAAGAATTCGTTACAGGTTTTGATGAATTCAAAGTACTTGATGCAGACAAAGCAGAGAAGAATGCTGATGGTAAATATGAAGTTGAGATTTCTGTTCCAAGTATCACAGATACTATGGAGAACATTCAGCTTGTAGCTTACAGCAAAGAAGATGCAAAGAAATGGCAGATCGTTGATCCAATCAGCGTTGACAAAGAGAACAAAACTCTTGAAGTTGCATTAGATGATGGTGCTTTCTTCACAGTTGTTGCAGATGCTGAATAATTAATGATTGAGAGGCCTCAGAATCAAAACGCAACGCCAGAGATGGCGGCTGCGTTTTGTGTCGCTCCACAGAAATTTTTTACGGATGAAGTCAAAAGTTTGATATACGCTTATTCATTATCTGTAAAGATTAAAAAAATTTAACAAAGGTGGTTGCATATTTTCAGTCATAAAGCTAGAATATTATTCTGAATAAGACAAAAAGTTTATAGTCTTTAAATCGTCGCTTTGCCGCGTTTGAAGATATTGATTTACATATCTTGAAGAGAATCTGCCTTGTAACACAGGCAGAATGGCGAAGCATACCCAAAATACGGAGGTAAGATATCCAATGTGGTATGTGATGCAGGTGCGAACAGGCACAGAAGAGAACATCTGCTGCCAGTGTCAGCGGATGATAAGCAGCGATATATTGGATCGTTGCTTTATTCCCTACTATCAACAGAAGAAACGATTTCAAGGCAAATGGCATATCCAGGAAAGAATCCTCTTTCCCGGGTATGTCTTTTTGATTGCCAAAAATCTGGAACAGCTGTCTGAAAATCTGAGAAAAGTCATAGGAATGACCAGACTTCTGGGCACAGGTGATGAGATCGTCCCTTTATCTCAGGAAGAGGTAGAGCTGCTTCAGAAGCTGGGAAAGGAAGAACAGTTGGTAGCCATGTCCACAGGGATCATAGAGAATGATCAGGTCATAATACTCACAGGACCCTTGCAGGGCATGGAAGGTTATATCAGAAAAATCAACAGACATAAAAGAAAAGCCTGGATTTCCATTGAAATGTTTGGAAGGAGCATGGATATGGAGGTTGGGTTGGAAATTATTTCCAAAGTTACACACGAGGAGTTTACAGATGAAAAAGAAAAATAAAACAACGAAAATGCTGACACATGATATTCCGCTCAGACTGATCAAGATACTGAATATCATCTGTCTTACGATTCCCTTTGCCTGCTGCTGGTATGGATATTATTCCGGACAGATGCAGGACAGCTTCTATAATAAAGGGAATCTTTTAATAATTGCTCTTTTTATGCTTGTATATTTTCTTTTTGCAAGAATATACAATGCATTTCTAATTTCCGTAAACCGGATTTCTGAAATGATATACAGTCAGGTACTGGCTGCTCTGATCACAGATGGTATCAGTTATCTGGTGATCGCTTTGCTGGTTAAAGGATTACCCAGCCTGATACCTGGGATTATGGCTATCGCAGGGCAGATCGTGATGTCAGTTATCTGGTGTCTTCTGGCACATTCCTGGTACTTCAGAAGCTTTCCTCCTCAGAAGACAGTAATTGTCTATGATGTAAGAGAAGGAATGGAGAAGCTTATAGATCAGTATGATTTGGAACGCAAATTTGAAGTAGCAGAAGTCCTTCAGGTAACAGAAGTTCTTCAGAATCTTGAAAAACTCAATAACATAGAAACTGTCTTTCTCAGCGGCATTCACAGCCATGAGAGAAATATCATATTAAAATACTGTATTGAGCATCGTATACAGGTATATGTGATTCCAAGAGTGGGAGATGTACTGATGAGTGGTGCACAGCAGATCCATATGTTTCATCTGCCGATGCTTCGCACAGGAAGATACAGCCCACAGCCGGAATATCTGTTTCTGAAACGTCTGGCAGATCTGGTGATCGCAGGTGCAGCAACAATTATTCTTTCACCGATTATGATTATTACAGCTGTTGCCATCAAAGCATATGATAAAGGACCTGTATTTTATTCTCAGATACGACTGACTCAGGATGGAAAGGAATTCGGAGTCCTGAAATTCCGTTCCATGAAAGTAAATGCAGAGAAGGATGGTGTGGCAAGACTCTCCAGTGGTGAGAAGGATCCAAGGATTACTCCCGTAGGAAGAATCATCAGAAAATGCAGGATTGATGAATTGCCGCAGTTACTGAATATATTAAAGGGGGATATGACCATAGTAGGTCCCAGACCGGAACGTCCGTCCATAGCAGCAGAATATGAGAAGATCATGCCGGAATTTCATCTGCGCCTGCAGGCAAAAGCAGGATTGACAGGATATGCGCAGGTTTATGGTAAATACAATACAACACCCTATGATAAGCTTCTGATGGATCTGATGTATATCAGCCATGCAAATCTGCTTGATGATTTATTTATTATATTTGCGACAGTAAAAATCCTGTTTATGCCGGAAAGTACAGAGGGTGTGGCAGAAGGTCAGACCACAGCAATGGATAATAATATGTGCTGTGATAAAGAAAAGTAAATGGGAAAGGGGATTCGATGCCAACGATATCAATCATTACCCCGGCTTATAATTGTGAGAAATACCTGGAAGAAGCTGTGGAGAGTGTGCTGGCTCAGACAATGCAGGACTGGGAGATGCTGATCATTGACGACTGCTCCAGTGACAATACATATGCCTGTATGGAGAAGCTTGCGCAAAGAGACAAAAGAATCCGGATTTTTAGAAACACACAGAACGCAGGTGCTGCAGCTACGAGAAATTATGGAATCCGCCAGGCGAAAGGCCAGTGGATTGCATTCCTTGACAGTGATGACCTGTGGAGAAAAGAGAAACTGCAGAAACAGATGGCTATCCTGGAGAAACACAGGGAAGCCACTTTTTTATTTACCGGATCTGCTTTCATTGAAGATGATGGAATGACCATTGCACATACTCTACACGTACCGGAGAAAGTTAACAGGCGAAGATTGCTGAGGCAGAATGTGATTTCCTGTTCATCCGTCCTCATACAGAGAGAACTGATGATGAAATATCCAATGCCGGAGGAAGATGGAATCCATGAAGATTTTGCTACATGGTTATCCATCCTTACAGAGGTTCCCTGGGCATACAGTGTAGATGAACCTCTGTTGATCTACCGCAGGGCATTGGCGTCTAAATCAGGAAAAAAAGGCAAATCTGCCCAGATGAACTGGCAGACATATATAAAAGCAGGAGTCCCCTTAAGACAGAGGATTTTCTGCATGACAGGCTATACCTTTCATGGCTTATATAAATATTCACAGCTTTGGTGGAAAAGCTACCGTTTAATGATGAGAAAAGAGCGTTTCAAAAAGCTCTTTCTTATGGTTATGACTGCGATTCTGCTTTTTGTATGGACAGCGGCTTTTTGTTATGTATGGTTCCATTATTATAACTTCAGAAGAGTTATCGGAAGAAGATATTTCTTCTGGGGTTATGTGACATTGCTGGCACTTTATGCAGCTCTTAATCTTCTGGTTGGAAAAGTGTTCTCAGCATTTCGTGTGATTCATCAGCAGTGGATAGAAGTGGTATTGTCCCATGGTTATACAGTGATATTGGTAAATGCGGCAACCTACCTGGAGCTTGCACTGATTGGTCGCTGGAAATTTATGATGTATGCCACTCCAATGCTTGCAGTGACAGCAGTCAATTTCCTGACAGGACTTATCTGGTCGGCGCTGGTTCGCTGGCTCTATGCCAATATTTATCCTGCGCATGAGGTGCTTCTCATATATGGGAAACAAAACACAGCATCTCTTGAACAGGAATTACATAATCGAAAAGAAGAGTACCATCTGAAAACAAGACTTCCACTTGATGCAGGAAGAGAGAAGATCACCAGAGAGATCAGACGGCATGAATCTGTAATGCTGGGTGATATGCCATCTGAAGACAGGGAATTCTATATTCGTTATTGTTACGAGAATAAGAAAAGGTGCTATTGTCAGACAACTCTGTCAGATATCCTGCTTATGAGCTCAGAGAAGGTTTCTCTGTCAGATATAACACTGCAGTTATTCAGAAACTGCGGTCTGACAGTAGAACAGAGAATGGTCAAAAGACTTTTTGATATCTGCTTTTCTTTGGTGATCATGGGAGCATTTTCATGGCTGTATCTGTTGATCGCACTCTATATTAAGATTACAGATGGTGGACCTGTACTGATCTGGCAGGAATGTCTCACCAGAAATGGTAAGCATTTCCGACAGTACAAATTCCGTACAACTCCTGTAGGAAACACAGAAATAAATCCTACACAGTGGATACGTGGAGGGCATTTCCTTATGGCATCTCATCTGGACGAACTGCCGCAGTTTCTTAATGTATTCCGGGGTGAGATGTCTGTTGTGGGACCTTATCCTGAGAGAGTCTATATGGCAGAGAAATATGAGAAGAACCATCCGGAATTTGCATACCGTCTGTCTGTAAAAGCCGGTCTCACAGGCTATGCCAAAGTACATGGCAAATACAGCAGCTCCAAGAAAAACCAGTTAAAAATGGATTTCTACTATATACAGAATTATTCTTTTGCCCTTGATCTGAGTATTATGGCAGCTACCCTGAAGGTGCTGTTAGAACCCCACAGACAGAGCAGAAAAAAGGAACCCTGACAATGAAAAAGAAAAACTTACAACCAGTGAAAATTACAAAAGACTGCATTCAGGCAGAGATCACCTTTGACACTGTGGCAGTGATCCGTTCCGACTACTCCCTGTGGCTGTTGCATCCCCTTACTTCGGAGATGTGCTGTAAACTCAGGAAAAGACAAAGAGAGGGACGAAGACCATACTGGGATGAAACTGAATTTGGTCCCCAACCGAAGTTTAAGAAACTTATGGAAAATGTATCGATGATTTCTGCGGCAGCAATGACACTGGCTGTGGTCAAAACAGACGGAACTCTCCTTGTATGGGACAGAATGCAGTCCGGCTGTGAAGACAGGCCCGATTTTGTGAAAATGGCAGATGGAATAAAGACAGCAGAAACCGGAGAAGGCGTTCTCCTGGCAATAAGCCGGGCAGGGACGCTTTTATATTGGAAGAAACAGGAACAAAACAGCTGCTGCGGACCACCGGAGAAACTTATGGAACATGTGAAACAGGTATCTGCCGGAGTCGGTCACTACGCAGCCCTGACAGAAGACGGAAGTCTCTGGATGTGGGGAAAAAATGACTGCGCCCAGCTGGGCAACGGAACCCACACAGACAGACACAAGCCCCAAAAGATCATGGAACACGTGATCCAGGTATCTCTGGGAGCCAGACACAGTGCTGCCGTAGATACACGACACCAGCTGTGGATGTGGGGGGATAACACCCTCGGGCAGCTGGGAACCCATCTGCCCGGCAGCAGGAAAAAGCCTGTGCCTGTGATGAGAAATGTGAGGAAAGTATCACTTGGATATTCACATACAGGAGTGCTCGACCAGAAGTGTCAGATCCGGATGTGTGGGTTTAACGGGAAATACGGAGCCCTTGGAAACACAGAATACCGAAATTGCAGGAGACTGCGGAAGATGAAGCAGGGTGGTTTCAGTGTGAAAAACCTGAAACTGCAGGCGGACAGGGCAGTTCTTGTCAGTGACGGGGGGGATGTGTTTGTGTGGGGATAGAATATATCCTGTTTACGCCGGAGTCCACAGAGGGTGTTGGAGAAGGGCGGACTACTGCCATGAGTGGCAAAAAGTAACCTCATTTGAAGATGAGGTTGATAAAAATAGTATAGAGAGCTTTAGAAAAAAGGAATGGCTCAGACTCCTTGAGATTGAGTCTGGGCTGTTTTTTTGTGGGAGAGAGGAACAGAGATGAGAAAAGTACTTCTAGTAACGTTCTCGGACAATGCGGATCATCAGGATACGCTGTTCGGAATGTATGAAGAAATGAGAAAGCAAAGCGACTGGGATGCCTATCTGCTTTGTATTAAGACACCGAAGGTGGAGCTTAAGCAGTCGGATCACACATGGCTGGTCGATTGCCCGGAACGCCCCGGTGTGACTAAGAAAACTTTTAATCTCCCTCTGCTTTTTTCTATTATTCATCGCATCCGCAGAGAACATTTCGATGCCGTTTACTTTGAAAGTCTGCATACCTGGAACCTGCCCATTATGATGATGTCCGGCAAGGCTAAGACCTATCAGGTGATTCATGAGGTTATCCCACATGAGGGCGACAGTCAGGTCAAGATGGTGGACTTGATGAACAAGGCTGTGGTCAAGTTCGCAGATACCATTGTACTGCGCAACAAAACCTATATTCAGGATCTGATCGACCGATACGGTATTGGCGCAGAGCGAGTGAAATATTTGGAACTGTGGCGGCGGTACCCGTCTTATACGAAGCCGGTACATAATGGTCGCGCACTGTTCTTTGGAAGAATCAACCCATATAAGGGTGCAGACAATCTGGTGGAAATCGTCCGTTTGTGTCCGGATATCCAATTCGATGTGATTGGACGTGTTGATCCGCAGATGCAGGATGTTGTGGATCAGCTTGCCAAGGAGAAAAATGTTAAGCTGAATAATGACTATGTCACAGACGTAGAGATGCGGGAGGCTTTCATCGATTGTGACTGGGCAATTGTTCCCTATAATTCGGCTTCGCAGTCGGGCATTATCATCGATGCCTACAAATATAGCCGCCCTGTGATTGCCTTTGCAGTTGGCGCAATTCCTGAGCAGGTGGATGATGGAAAGAGCGGTTATCTTGTTGAGGCGGGCGATAATCAGAAATTTGCGGCCAAGCTGAGAGAAACGAAAAAGATGAGCACAGAGCAGTACGATGCGATGAGCCGCGATGCTTACCAGTATGGCAGCAAGAAGTATGCAACTGGTGGCGCGGTGGAACGGTTTGTGGCGCTGTTGGAGGAAAATAAATGATCATCACAAAAACACCCTTCCGTATGTCATTCTTTGGCGGCGGAACAGATATGGAGAGCTTCTTTAAGGAAAATGGAGGTGCAGTGCTTTCTACTACCTTTGACAAGTACTGCTATGTGAATGTCCGCCATCTTCCTCGATTCTTTGACTATTCCACGGAGTTGTCTTATTCGAAGACAGAACGTGTGACGAATATTTCGGATATCCAGCATCCGGCTATCCGAAATGCGATGAAGATGCTGGATATGCATGAGATTCGTCTTACATACGAGGCTGATCTTCCTGCACGTTCTGGTCTTGGCACTTCCAGCTCCTTTGCGGTGGGAATGCTGAATGCGTTCTATGCCTTAAAGGGAAAATACGCTGACAAGAAGAAGCTGGCCGATGAGGCAATCTATCTGGAGCGAAACCTCTGCCAGGAGGCTGGCGGTTGGCAGGATCAGATTGCGGCATCTTTCGGAGGATTTAACCGCATCAATTTCAACACAGATGGCTATGAAGTGTTGCCTGTCATTATCTCCCCGGAAAGGAAACGTCAGCTGAATAATAACTTGATGATGTTCTTTACGGGCTTCACCCGATTCTCTTCAGATGTGCAGAAGGCGAATGCCTCCGAAAAGCAGGACAAAACCGCACAGCTGAAAGAAATGCTGGCTCTGGTTGATGATGCAGAGCGTGTGCTTACCGATAAAAATGCCGACCTTGATGATTTCGGGCGGATGCTGGATCACACCTGGAGACTGAAACGGCAGATCGGTTCGGCAGTGTCCACCAACAGTATTGATGAGCTTTATGCAAAAGGCATCGCTGCTGGTGCATTGGGTGGCAAGTTGCTCGGTGCTGGTGGCGGCGGCTTCCTTGTTTTTTATGTACAACCTGATCGACAGGATTCTGTGTGGTGGGCTATGAGGGATTTGCTGCATATTCCGTTTGAGTTTGAAGATGGCGGTACAAGGGTGATTCATTATACACCAGAGATGTATGAGCCGAGGAAGTAAGGAGAGGTAAGGAAGATGAAACTGCTTTATGTAACAAGTTTGTCAGGAAGAAGAATTAATGGCTTTATGCGTTCTGCTATTTTAGCTGCTAAAGAACTCGGAATCGATTTTACAATGGCCTGCAACATGGATGGTGCAGATAAGGAAGGGTACGAAGAAGACTGTAAAACCTATGGGATTAAGGCAGTTCATGTTGACTTTGCGCGGAATCCATTGAGCAAAAAGAATATTACTGCACATAAGCAACTTTCCGAAATCATTCGTGGGGGGGGGGTACGACGTAGTACATTGCAATACGCCCATCGGTGGCGTATTGGGCAGAATTTGTGCACATGAGGCGCAGATTTCAACTGTGATCTATCAGGCACATGGATTCCACTTTTGGAAAGGTGCTCCAGCTAAGAACTGGCTGATGTATTATCCAATCGAATGCTTCTTGGCACATTACACAGACCTGTTTATTACAATCAATAACGAGGATTATGAAAGAGCGCAGAAGTTCCACTTAAAAAAGAATGGACGGGTTGTTAAAGTTCCGGGAGTTGGTGTTGACCTATCTAATTTCGATGCTGATTTGCGAGACTCTGAAAAAGGAAAAGGAATCAGAGCAGATTTACGACAGAAGTGGATGATAGACACTACTGCATATGTTTTTGTCTCCGTAGGAGAGCTTAATGATAATAAGAACCAAGAAGTGGCCATACGCGCTCTCGCAAAAACAAATAACCATAACTTTTATTATATCGTCTGTGGAGAAGGAAGTAAAAAGGAGTACTTAGCACAGTTGGTTGAGGAACTTGGAATTGCTAATAGAGTTAAACTTCTTGGATATCAGAATAATATTGCAGAGATACTGCTTGCGTGTGACTGCTTTGTATTTACATCTTTCCGGGAAGGACTACCTGGAGCACTAATGGAAGCAATGGCCTCTGGAATTCCTTGTATAGCGTCGAGGATTCGGGGCTGTACAGATTTGCTGGAGTACAGCGACTATTTATTTGCTCCCTCCAACGTAGATGAATTGGCAGATAAAATGACAAGAATTATTGACAATGAAGAGCGAGAAAAAGAAGTGGCGAGAAATCTACGGCATGTAGTTGGATGATTTCGGATGCATGTTTAGTCACACATGGAGATTGAAACGTAAGATTGGAACGGCAGTGTCCACCTACAGTATTGATGAGATATACATTCCATTTGAAGTTGAAAATGAAGATACAAGTGTGATTCACTATGCGCCGGGAGATGTATGAGTCGAAACTATGAGAAAGAGGAGAAAACAGTAAATGGGACGAATTGGTAGATATTTAGCGTTGCTTTGTATTTTATTGCGGGGGGGGGGTACTCTCGTGCTGAATACCTAAAAAAGAAGCATTACTTTAAAACAATTGGCGAACATTGTTATCTACAGCCGTGGAACTTTGGTACAGAACCGTACATGATTAGCTTTGGCAATAATGTCCATGTGGCAAGTGGCGTAACATTTGTCAATCATGATATTACGGCATTGATGTTTCGATATATGGATAATAATCCGAGCTATCAGGAACGTAAAGGACCAATTGTGATTGGAGATAACGTGTTTATTGGTACAAATAGCACAATTCTATATGATGTAAAAGTCGGGAACAACGTCATCATTGGAGCGGGAAGTCTTGTGAATAGAGATATACCCGATGGAAGCATTGCGACGGGCGTTCCTTGTCGGGTAGTCGGAAAATTCGAGGATTATAAAGGAAAAATCACAAATAGTCTGACAAACGAAGTGTGAAAGATGGTTTTCCTTTAAATGGAGAGATTGTATGGTTGTTGATTCAAAAATATTCACTTGTAAGGCTTTTATGCTATGCATGAATTTTTCGTTTGTGCTTAGCATGAGCCAGCTGCATAACACGGTTTTTGGAGAGTATGCTGAATTGCTGTTAATGATGGCAAGTGTTCTCTTCTTTGTTATGCATTTTGCTTCATCAGCAAAATTTCAGTGGATGACACTGTTTGAAATAGTAGTATTGGTTTGCATTGGATTGATTGCTCTAAAGGTCTCAGGTGGGGCAACTTTACTAAAGCTAATTCTGTTCTTTGGAATAACGCAGGAAGTTGATCGAGAGTCGGTATTGAAGAGATATCGATGGTCACTGATAATCCCTTCATTATTTGTGGCTGTATTGTCGTTGTTTGGTTTTGTTGATCTCTATTATTCCGGTGCAAAGAATGCAATTGAATTTGGAATGCAAAATCCTAACACAGTTCCAGTTATAGTTCTTTCGATAATTGTGGCATACAACTTGGAAAATGAATGCAACCTAAGCGGAAAAACAATTGTAACAGAGTTTATAATATCTTTCTTTCTTTACTATTTCTGTAAAGCAAGAACAGCCGGGATAATTCTAGTATGTTATCTGACTGGTGTTTTTCTGTTCAAAAGAGCAGCTTCGATAAAAAGAATATTCAGGCCATTCCAGTATGTCTTTTTAATCTGTGCAGGTGCTTCGTTGCTTATAGCCACTCTATTTAGAAGTCGAACAGCAATGTGGATCCAGATTAATAGCGTATTATCTGGAAGACCTTGGGCATGGGATTTATATTTGACAAGGTATGGGATCAAATTATTGGGTCAGCCAATAGATTTAACAATTGCAGCGTTAGATAATGCCTATTTAAGACTTTTGATACAATATGGCATATTAACATTTTTGATATATCTTATATTTTTTGTGAGAATATCGCGGTATGCGTTTAAGAACAACAAAACAGTCTTATTGTTAAGCACAATAGCTTACGAAATATATTTCATGGCAGAATTTGGTCCGGTTCTGGTTAATTTTTGTCCGATTCTAATGTATGAGGCATGTCTATTGGTAAATAAAAAGAAGGATGGAGAACGGTAAAGTGGTGACATTGAGCATTTATATAGCTACATATAATCGCAAAGAAATTTTGAGAAGAAAGCTTGAGGAGATATTGGCTGTCCAATCTCAGGATTTTGATGTTTGGGTTTTAGATGATTGTTCAGATGATGGTACTGACGATATGGTGAAAGGAATTACAGACAATAGAATCCACTATATTCGAAATGAGGAGAGAATGGGCATAAAGGCTGATGGGGCTATGCCAAATTGGTATAGACTGTTAGAAGCATGTGATGGGCGGTTTGCATTTCATTTGAATGATAGAGATATCTTTTATACAGAAAAACTCATTAGTTTGATTGATTTTCTGAAAAGACACTGGGAGTGTACAGCGGGGGTTTGCGATAGTTTCACGGGTGAAAAAATGTACACAACACCAGAGGAAGCATTGATGGCGATACCATATAAAGCATATCATCCGACTGGCATAATCTTTCGCACGGATTTGTATAAAGCTATTCCTGAGCGGACGTCTTTTTTTGAAAAGGAAACATCTTATATTCATCCTCATGATTTAGTGCTTGGAAAATTAAGTGAAAAGGGCGAAATATTTCACTACGACAAGATGTTTGAACTTGCCGATAAAGAATCATTCGCAAATAATAAATCTTTCTATTACAAAAAAGGAAATGAAATAACGGCTTGGTTTGCTCCGGACGAGAGACTGAAGGAATTCAGTATGTTTATCAGGCACTTGAATTCGTTGAACTTCAAAAAAAGTATTAAACTGGAAAAAGCATTCAAAATAGCAAAAACCTACCTCTATTATTGTACATTCAATTATAAGTACTATGTAACCGATCCGGGGCAGACCAAGCATTATGGGATAGAGAAACAAGAGTTTGGATTGGGGCGGTTATTTGCCTGTGCGGGGGCTTTTACTGAAAAGAGCGCACAAATCCTAAAAGATAATAAATACTTGGAAAATACAACTTCCTACAAATTGCATTTAAGAATGTATTTTTTTGCAGTTTGTATTGCGAAACCTGTATGGGATCTGTACAAGAAAGGAGCAAAAAGAAAATGGTAAAAGTTGCATTTGCTCTACCTGTGCCAAATCAAAAAATAATTGGCGGATATAAAGTTGCATATGAATATGCAAACTATCTTGCTCAAAAAGGCATGGATGTCTCGATTGTGTACAACGTTCATGACGGGGAAAATTCGAAAGGACTTCCCCGCTTTGTTGTTTATTCTTTAAGATGGATGACAGGTATTTTTGGCCCAAAATGGTTTAAATTGTCGAACGAAATTCATCGTGTGGTTGTCCCACATTTTACAGATAAAACGTTTTTAAAATATGATGTTGTGATAGCGACCGCAACTGAAACTGCAGAATACGTAAATAAAGCAACGTGCAAAAAGTACTACTTTGTGCAGGATTTTGAAGATTGGGGCAGAAGTGAAGAAGCTGTTTTAGACACCTATCGCATGAATATGACAAAAATTACAATCTCAAAATGGTTAAAGAATATTATCGATGATGTTTCTGATACTAAGGCTATTTATATACCGAATGGAATAGACAAGCAGGTCTTTTATGAAAAAAAGCCTTATTTGGAGAGAGGCAACTATACATTATGTGCCTTATATCATTGGGACAATAGAAAGGGCTGCGATGTTTTATTAAAAATCATCTATAAATTAAAAGAACGCTATCCAGACTTTGAAGCATATCTTTTTGGAACACCCCAAAGAGAACAGGGGTGGCCTGAATGGATTCATTACACGGAAAAGGCAAGTCCAAAAGAAGTTTCTGACAGTATGAGTTGTGCACGAGTATTTTTATGTACTAGTCGGCAGGAGGGATTTGGACTCACTGGATTAGAAAGCCTTTTTTGCGGATGCACATTAGTGACAACAGATTGTTTCGGGATTCGAGAGTATGCAAACAAGGATAATGCATATATGTGTGATGTGGACGATGAAGAAAAAATGTTTGAATACGTCTGCAGAGCATTTGATAATACAGAAGAAAGCAATGAAAAAAGGAAAAATGCAAGTGATATCCTGCGGAATTTTGACGCAAGTGAGTCAAAAAAAAGATTCTACGAAGTAATTGCAAAAAATTAAAGCCAATAAAAAGTGCAGGAAAGGTGGTTGATATGTAAATGAATAAAAATATTGGCCTGGTCACGTATTATAAGGAAAACTATGGTTCGATACTACAGTGCTTTGCGACAAAAAAGTATCTGGAGCATAAGGGATACAATTGCCATGTCCTATATGAAAGATGTGACACAAGGCAGTTTGGAGTCGTTCGAGTAAAGAATATCATCTTTCATGCATATAATTCACTGAGGTATAAGGGCTATTTTTCACAATACATGGCAATGCGAAAATCAATGAAGAAAGAAAAGGGATATTTAACTCGCAGAGCATATAATCTACAAAATGAATTTGTGGAGGATATATTAAACCCACAGGGACTCACATGGAAAGAGCTGCATGCGATTGCTATTCGTGATGATTATATCGCATTTATTGCAGGGAGCGATCAAATCTGGAATGCGAGTATTCATATAAATCCGATTTATTTTCTGCGATTTGTCCCTAAATACAAAAGAATTGCACTTGCCCCTAGTTTTGGTATTAATTTAATTCCGGCGTATAACATAAAAGCAGTTAAAGCGGGATTGGAGGGATTTGAAAGAATAGCGGTAAGAGAGCAAACGGGAGAAAAAATCATTCGTCAACTATGTAAAGTGTCGACTATTCAAGTGACAGATCCTGTATTCCTATTAGATGTAAATCAATGGACATCGTTCGCTGAAAGTGTAAATACTCCTTCAAAGCCGTATATCCTTGTGCATTTTCTAAGCGAACCAAGTAAGGAAACAATTTATGAAATTGAGAAATTCTCAAATAGAATCAACACAAGAGTTGTTTGTTTTTCTTATAGTTATGAAGAGTACTCGATATTTAGTAAAATGACTTACTTGGATGGAGGCCCGCAGGAATATGTTTCTCTAATTCGTGATGCATCATATATCTGTACGGATTCATTTCATTCTTCGGTGTTTTCTATAATGATGCATAAAAGATTTTATACCTTTCCGAGGCGACATTTGCATACATCTCCTCAGTCAAGTCGGATAACAGATTTGCTAACACGATATGATCTGGAAAATCGCTATGTGAAAAGTGGAGTGATTCCGGAAGAAGATTCAATTAATTGGAATGCGGTCGATAATATAATGAAAAATGAACGTACTGTTTTAAGAAAATATCTGGATGAAGAAATTGAAAGGAGAAGTTAAATGAAGGTATATGCATTTAAAGGCACTCCTGACATAGTAGAGAAATCTTCTTCTGGCGGTGCATTCTCTAAAATTGCGATGTCATTTGCTAAACAATATAGCGATAATTATTCTATTTATGGTGCGGTTTGGACCCGGGAAAACGAAGTCAGGCATATCAAAATAACACGATTGGATGATATAGAGCTATTTAATGGATCAAAATATGCAAGAAGCAACATCAGGGGGATTTATAACAGTGTAGCTGATGACTTGATAAATGAGCAGAAGGTTCTTTTTTCTGGAACACCCTGTCAGGTTAGTGGACTTATTAAATATCTTGAACATGTGAATGTACAAACGGAGAACCTATTTATAATTGATATTATATGTCATGGCTCACCAAATCCTCAGATCCTAAAGGATTATGTTGCGTGGTTGGAAAATAAGTATCAGTCCGAGGTGGTCAAAATATCCTTTCGTGACAAAAGCGTTGGGTGGAAACGCTACCCAACAAAGGTTTGTTTCAAGAATGGAAAAGTTTTACGACGATCTTATGATGCTCAACTATATATGAGAATGTATTTTTCTCTGCTTATATTGGATAAGGGATGTTATAGCTGTAGGTTCTCTAGTATGGAGAGAACAGGCGATATAACTCTTGGGGATTTCTGGGGGATAGATAAAATTATGCCAGAAATTCCTATGGGGAAAGGCGTTTCATTAATGATTGCAACTTCAGAAAAAGGAAATGAAATCGTTGAAACACTAAATAAAACGATCCATGAGGGTGAACTTCTAAAGGAGTATGTAGGAGATGAATTCCTGAATTACCAGCATAATCTTAACCGCCCAACAGAAAAACCCGTTTTATATGAAGAGTTTTGGATGGACTATAAGAAACATGGTTTTGAGTATGTGGTTAAAAAGTACAGATTTGATTCAACAAAAGGAAGGACAAAATACTTCGTCAAATCCCTATTAGTTAGATTTGATTATTTTGATAAAAGGTTGTCATGAGCAATGGAGAAGCGTAATAAAATAAAGAATTTATCACAAAATGCTTTACTATTTACGATAAGTGGATTTGGAACGAGAATTATTTCATTCTTTTTGGTTCCCTTGTACACGTATGTGTTATCAACTGACGAATTTGGATCCGTAGATTTGGTGACTACTACAGTACAACTTTTGATTCCGGTTTTAACAATTAATATACAGGATGCGGTTTTACGCTTTTCACTTGATAAAAATTATAAAGCGGAAGATGCTATTTGTGTAGGTTTTAAGATAATTGGCGCGAGCTCAGCATTGTTGGGAGTAATTCTTTTTGGATTGGATTATTCCGGCATTATCCCGTTGAAACCAAACTATATGTTTTTTTTATATCTGTCTTTTACTTCTGGGGCACTTAACAATAATTTGTCAATGTATCTTAAAGCAAAGGATCAGGTCAAAACATTAGCGGTCTGGGGGATTACTAACACAGCCGTCACTTGTTTGGTTAACCTATTACTGCTTTTAGGAATGCATTTAGGCATGAATGGATACATGATTGCTTATGTTTCTGGAACCATTGTAGCTGACGTGGGTATGTTTCTATCAGGAAACGTTATGAAGGACTTAAAAAGCAGTAAGCGTTCTGGTGAAATTGCGCGTGAAATGGTTAAGTATAGTGCACCATTGATTGCAAACTCTCTTGGATGGTGGATTAACAATGCGAGTGATCGATATATTCTTACCTATTTCTGTGGTGCTGCAGTTAATGGCATATATGCTGTATCCTATAAAATTCCGTCTATACTATCTGCTCTACAATCTATTTTTTATAACGCATGGTCGATTTCCTCTATTACAGAATTTGATGAGAATGACGAAGACGGTTTTATCGGAGGAACCTACACCGTATATAGCTCGGCATCTTTTTTGGCTTGCTCTTTGGTAATGCTTTTTAATATAACCATTGCTCATATTTTGTATTCCAAAAACTTTTTTGTGGCGTGGAGGTATGTTCCGTTTTTGTTGCTTGGTACTGCCTTTAACGGATTGGGATTATTTAATGGATGTATTTTTGCTGCGGCAAAAAAGACGAATGAGATTTCGATTACCACTGTAGTTAGTGCACTAATTAATACTGTTTTAAACTTTATTCTGATTCCGCTGGTTGGAGCATATGGAGCCGCATTTGCCACAATGATTGGGTATTTTTCAATATGGTTTATGCGAACGCTTCGCCTGAAGAGAGTGATAAGGATGAATGTTAACTGGAAAAAACAAGTACTTATGATGATAGTGCTTTTAATGCAGTGTATAGCCGCATCGGCAAATGAAAGCTTTCTATATCAGCTGCCATTCGTTCTTTTACTCTTCGTGATTCAGCGAAAGACTATATTAATTATATTTGATAAGTTGGTACTGTTGTTAAAACGATAAATATGTGAGAGGAAAAAACGAAGATGAAAACAGTAATAATAGCCGGTGGTAAGGGAACAAGGATCTCCTCTGTCGCCAGTGATATACCAAAACCAATGATAAAAATTGAAGGAAAACCTGTTCTAGAACATGAGTTAGAATGCCTGCGTGATCAGGGATTTACGGACATTATTTTGACTGTTTTTCATCTTGGGAATATCATCATGGATTATTTTGGTGATGGTTCAGGAATCTCTCCTGCAACAGGCAAGCCTTTTGGAGTTCATATTGAATACTATTTTGAGAAGGAGCCATTGGGCAATGCCGGTGCACTTTTCAAAATCAAGAATAAGTTTGATTCGGATTTTCTACTACTGAATGCTGATGCCATGTTCGATGTAGACTTTAAACGATTCGTAGCCTTTCATAAACAGCATGGCGGTTTAGTTACTCTTTTTACACATCCGAATAGCCATCCCTACGACAGCGGACTCATTATTGCTGATAAAAATGGAGCTGTCGATCAATGGCTGGCTAAGGAAGATGATCGTCCGGAATACTATCGAAACCGTGTCAATGCAGGACTTCATGTAATCAATCCAGTTATTTTGGAGCAGTCAGGAATTGATGCGGACAAGGTTGGCACTGTTGGAGAGAACGGGAAACATATCAAGGTTGATTTGGATCGACAGCTTCTTAAACCGTTGGCTGGAACCGGCAAAATGTTCTGCTATGACAGTCCTGAATATGTGAAGGATATGGGTACGCCCGAACGCTATTATTCTGTATGCGAGGATTATAAGGCTGGTCGTGTTTCTGGAAAGAATTTGAAGAACAAGCAGAAAGCTGTATTTCTTGATCGGGATGGCACAATCAATAAATATGTAGGCTTTCTACGGAACATAGACGAGTTTGAATTGATAGACGGTGTGGCAGATGCAATCAAAAAGATCAACGTTTTCGGTTATCTGGCAATTGTTATTACGAACCAGCCCGTGATTGCCCGTGGTGAAGTGTCCTTTGAAGAACTAGAAGTGATTCATAATAAGATGGAGACGCTTCTGGGCAAAGAAGGAGCGTATCTGGATGCTATCTATTACTGCCCGCATCATCCGCATAAGGGCTATGAAGGGGAGCGTCCGGAACTGAAATTTGATTGTGATTGTCGCAAGCCAAAGCCGGGGATGCTGCTGAAGGCGGCTAATGATTTCAATATTGATCTGTCCCGGTCTTGGATGATTGGTGATGGTGAGATAGACATAAAGGCTGGAATCAACGCCGGTTGCCAAACTGCACTGATCAGCGAAGGATCGTATGGGCAGACCGCAACAGTTCAATCGCTGAAAGCTTTTGTGGAACAATACTTAAACGACGAGGAGAACTGAAATGGAAGACAGACTGATGAAGCACATCGACTTGCTGGTGGAACGGTACCCCTCTCTGGAATCCGCAAAGGAAGATATTATTGCAGCCTACGAAGTACTGGGAGAAAGCTACAAAAACGGCGGTAAGCTGCTGGTTGCCGGAAATGGCGGTTCTGCTGCGGATGCGGAACACATTGTGGGTGAGCTGATGAAGGGCTTCAAGCTGCTGCGCAAGCCGAAAACAGACTTTGCAGAAAAGCTGATGGCAGAGAATCAGGAACTGGGAGCTGTTCTGGCAGAGAACCTTCAGGGAGCACTTCCGGCCATTGCACTGGATGGACATCCTGCACTGTCTACTGCATACATGAACGACTGTGAGCCGCTGCTTTGCTTTGCCCAGCAGGTCAACGGATATGGCAAGGCAGGAGATGCGTTCCTTGGCATATCTACAAGCGGAAACAGTAAAAATATCCTCTATGCAGCAACGACAGCTCATGCCAAAGGAATGAAGGTTATTGGGCTGACGGGCGCAAAGGATAGCAAGCTGAAGGATATGAGCGATGTCTGCATCAAAGCCCCGCAGACGGAGACTTATATGATTCAGGAATTACATCTTCCAATTTATCACTGCCTGTGCCTGATGTTGGAAGACAAGTTTTTTAGTATTTAAACGGGAACACTGAACAGTATAAAGAAACATGAACCTATTGCAAATACTTCAAGATGCAGTAACTGCAAACCTAACTGTCGTAGAGGCAGTTTTTCTCTTAATCCTAGCAGTGCTAGCGTACAAAAAGCGGGGATGCGCACCTGAGTATAACGAGGAAGTCCAGTTGAGGATAGAGCTGTGGCCGAATGCGGGTGAGTGGCAGGCAACGTCTATTATAGGCGGCTGAGATGTGAAAACGGAATAATAAAGTGAAGTGAAGAAATGAGCAAATATAATGTGAAAGTTGATGGCCAAATATACCAAGTGGAAGTAAATGATGCGGAGACAAACACAACAAATAATGAAGAATCGAGTGCTTCCATATGCTTTGAAGCAATAAAAGCTGAATATGATTATTGTGTAACACGTGCAGAAAAGCTAGAAAATAAGGTTTACATTCTATAGGCGGCTTGTGCATTTATATTTGTCCTGCTGACAACGCAAATTGAAAAAGCTGGAAATGTGAATTTGCCTCAAATGAAACCAGAGTTGTGTGGGATAATATTTTATGCCATTTTACTTGTTATAGATATTGTAAGTAATGTTGTGATGCAGACGCTATACGAGGCACAAAATATCTTCAATTCTCTCAGGATGAAGAGGAATGTAAAGATAAGAAATAAGTACGACCAAGCAACATAGTATGAATATAGAGATGAGGTAACAAAAATACCCAGAACCAAAGGAAGCAAGAACCGTGCCGAGACGGTCGCCCAGATCGAGGAGCTGAAGAAGCTACTGGCCAGCGGTATGAGTGCGGATGAGATCCTTGAGAAGCCGTGGCTCAATATGGAGATCAGACTCTATGACGGATATGAATGATACAATGATATCTTAAAATAAACATATGTCTTGTGAATGAATTCCATAAAAACCATAATATAAAATAGTACAATTTATACAAAATACATATGTTATGTAACACACTATTCACAAATAGAACGAATGTAATGCCATACATACTATAAAATTTGTCAAAAATGTAATATTGACAGCAGAACTTATGTATCATAAAATGATTTTGTAGTTCTTCGGAATCATTGCCAGAAAGGATGAAATTATGGAAGATTTAGAACTTCTTTTTTCTCATACATTTGAGAGTTATAATAAACGTATGAATGGTCAGTCCAAGACTTTTTTCAGTAAAGATGATACGGTCAGTTCAACATTTACTGGTAAGGATTGGGGTGAGAAGAACCAGAAATTGGAAAGTCGAAAGAAAAGAATAGAATTGTAACATATTTTTAGGGATTAGTTTGTTATACAGTATAAAGAGCCTTGCAGGGAACTGTGAGGTTTTTTATATTTTACAACACGATAAGGGGGAAGCGTAATGTATAATGTCTGTAAAGCATTTACTTTATATAATGATTCCGCTTTGCCGGGAAATACAGAGGCAAATCAGGGAGAATATGTATCTTTTGGCTACTATGATGGAATTTCGGTTAGCCGGAATTTGTTTGAAGATGTGAATGGAAAGTATACATTTAACTTTTTATGGACATATTGTGATAAGATGTCAAATGAGGCAGATGGAACCTATCTTTCACAGATAGTCTATGCATTTCGGACAGATGAAAATGAAAAGTATGAATCTGATTTTTGGAAAAATGATGATGACTCGGAATATCCGTTTATGTTCTTCTCTTTTGTTCAATTAAAGAATAAAAAGCCTGACAGTCTGGAAAAACTGCCCCAGTTTGAAAGAGAATTGAATAGAATATATGGCAGCAGGAGATGCAAAATAATTACATATCTGACACTTGACAGCAGTGATCTGATATTGGTAATACGATGTAAAGAGTATGAAATTGGTGCGGGAATTATAGATGATTTTCATTCAGGCCAGGAAAGAAATTTGTTTAAAAAATATATGGATTGTAATATTGGTTACTGTTATACAGTTGCGTCTATTGATCGTGCATTCCTGAATTGCAAAGAAAAAGTAAAGGCATTAACTGGTAAAGTTGCAAACGTGCAGATTTACATGATTGAACAAATGCCTAACAGTATACAGGCAATTTATAATGAATTAAAAGGTATGATTGATGCCTATGGAGTAACAAAACTAACAGGAATACCAGTATTGGGGTGTAATGACGAAGTATTGATTCTTGAAAATGTTCCATGGAATGAATTTCTGATTCATTATATAGATAACGATGGATGTTTGAATCATAGCAGTAAAATCTATGCAGATAATCTGGTTGAAGTTACGACGATAATCGGAACCAGACGAAATAATCAAAATGCGAAAAATGTGGAAAATCCAGAAAAGCCTGCAGACAATACGACGCATTTTAGTGCATGTGAAAATCTTCTGAATAATTTTCGGGCTGTTGCAGAATATTATCCTAATATCAGAAAAAGTGTCACACAGATTTTATGCTCTTTAAGAAAATTTGAGAATGAACATTTTCCACCATATTTATATAGTTCATTGATACATTCAGTAGATATGATGGTAGATATATTACAGGAAGCAGTTGCAAATGAATTAAAAGATAATGCCACGGAATATTTTTTTCAGTGTCAGAAGGCACTTTATCTGTCTATTCAAAATGCAGCCAAAGTAGACCGGCAGTTCACCCAGACTCCGGATTTTGATATGAGAATGTATGATGTGCCTGTTAAGCTTATTATGTTTTTTATTGCATATATAAATGCGATAAAAGAATATTTAAGTAAAGCTGGAGAGGTGAGAGAGGAAGAAACACATAGATATGAATTTTTGCTTTGTCCGGCTGGCTCCTATACTACACAGGTGACAGAATTGTTTCAGCTGATTTCTGAAAAAAATCGAATGTTTCTGGTAGAGATTCCGGAACATCAGATTTACAACGTTAAACTGATGCTTATCATGCTTGGACATGAAGTAGCACACATTGTGGGAAAAGAGATCCGAAACAGAAGCGGAAGAAAGGAAAAAGCGATTGGAATTACTGCGAAAATCGTAGTTTCCTACATGAAAAATGCACTGGAAACATGGGAAAATCATAAATGGAAAGATTGCATTGAGTATGTGTGTAAAAGTAAAAGCGATACTGTATGGGAAGAAATTGAAACAGAAATAGCAGACAGTTTAAAGAAGTTTCTTAATGAAGATTATCTGAGAGGATATCTGAATAAGGAATATTATGGGAATGGTAATACAACTGCCATAGGTGATAAAATCGAAAGATTGATCAGAAGAGGGGAATACAGCACAGAATTAGCTTATCTTCTGGCAAAGGGGTTACAGCAGCTTTTAGAAAACGAAAGTGATAAGATATGGGAGAGGATTAAATATCGATGTGAAAATTATCTGAATGCCAGCGATAAGTCTGATTTTCGGACAAATCAACACCAGCTTCAGGAGAAGATACATGAGATTACGAGAAAAATTGTCATTGGAGATCAAATTGATGCAGAGGTGTTTAGTGCAATCAATACGATTAGTATGATGATGAATGTATTTTCAGAGAGTTTTGCAGATTTGACAGTTGTACAGATAACAGAAATGTCCTGGCAGGATTATATCTGTGCAGCAATTACCTGTCAGAAGCAGCAGAGTTTTCAATTTGATACAACAAAGGATTCGGAATGGTTGTTGAGGATGGGACTTGTTGTGGCCTGTATGGATCATCCGGAAGATGGCAGTGAATTTGGAGAATGGGATATTCAGGAATTTGAAAACGATAACACATCAGAAGAAGACAAAGTGAGAACTGCTTTATATAATTTTGTAAAAACATATTTTTACGAAGGTGAGGAGGCTGATACAGAATCCTTAAATGATAGTAAACCCAAAGAGATTATCAGCGGATTATCTGTGTTGTATAATGCGGATATTCTCAGGGAAATGTTGAAGTATTTAATAGACTGTAAATGTAAATTAAAGAAATCATTTGAAGATAACCGTGAAACTTTGGATATGATCAGAAAAATGTATCAACTGTTTGGTAAAAACTGTAAAGTACAGGACGAACTGTTGAAAATGCAGAAATACATAGATGCTTATGTGTCTAATGCACCCAAAGAGGGAGAATGCGAAGATGGGAGAACTGAATGAGAGATACGCAGACGTAGTTGAACAGTTAGATGGATGGATAAAGTCTTATATTAAAGAAATATGCAGTGGCTTTGAACCGAACGTAATGAAGCTTTATGTAGAGAATACTTTTGAAGATTTGTCTGCGGAAAGTGGCTTTGAAAAATATAATATGGGATATATTTCATCTGAAATGAAGTGGGGATTTTTTGTTAATAAGTCAGAGAAAAAGGAAAGTCTCATAACATTGATAGATATCTTTCTGGAAATTTTGAAAGAAAAGATACCATCATCAGTGGCATTGGACGAAGTTTCAAATATTCTGGACTATTTAAGGAGCAGAGATTTTTATCTTTATAAAAAAAGATTCTTTGAGAAGATCTCAGATGGAAAACTGATTCAGGATTATGTGAACAGAGTGATGTCAGAGCTTCCGGACAAAGAGATATTTATCCAACTGTCAGCACTGAATTACGAAAATAGAGTAACACATGCACATCTTGCTTTTAAAAGAGAATTTTCTCTGGTATCTTCTGACGATAGCATAATTTTTGACAATGCGATGGAGTTTGAAATAGAAAAAATCCGGTTAATACGTAAACTGATGGAGATTTCAGGGGAAACATATGGCCTTGTGGTTGAAAAGAAATCAGATACAGAATGGGAGATAAAAGGTGCAAGGCGATTAGAAGAACTAAAGGATACATATCAGATTGAAATTACCGGTCATTCGGTATGGAAACTGAAGCATAATGAGGAAGAGCTGTTTGAGTATAAAGAAGGTATCTATAAGCTGCCTCCTGTCGGAACTGATGAGAATGTATATGACGAAGAATATAAGAAACTGGAGCAGATTATCAATGATGAAAAAAAGAGAGAAAAGATTAAATCAGTAATTGATAAAATAAGAAAAAATGCTTCGCATGGAACAGGAATGATCTTAATAGAAGAACCCATACCGAAATCTGGAGAGAGGTCGTTTTTAGAAAAAGAGATAGACAGACTTGTCGGATTTGGAAAAGCATATGCAATAAAGGAGCATTCACTGGATTTATGTAATGTAGCAGATCAGCTATTAAAAGGGATCACAGCGATTGATGGTGCAGTTTTCTGTAATTTTGATTTACAATGCAAAGCGATTGGTGTGATTGTTGATGGGCAGACTGTTAAGAAAGGCAATCCAGAAAGAGGAGCAAGATACAATTCATTAACAAATTATGTCCAGTGGTTGAATAGCAAGCAAAAGGATGCCAATGTAAATTGTATGGCTGTTGTAATATCTGAAGATGGACCGATTGATATAGAAATCAGTATGCCAAATACAAAGGAGGTATCTGATATCTTGCAAAAACTTATCACGAGTGATAAAATCTCATAAATGAGTTATCAGAGATGGGATAGGGAGATAAGCAAATGCAGGAGAACATGAAAGAATACCTGACAGAAAAGGAAGCCAGGGAAAAGAGACTGGAAGTATATACAGAGAAGATCCAGGAAAAGGTGTTGGGCAGATCTTCGGAAACAATCCGACAGTTAGTGGAGGAGAGACACCGCCAGAAAATGACGCAGCAGGAAATAGCGGATATTACAGGGATAAAGCCGTCGAATATGGCCCGGTTCGAGAGCGGAGGCAGGGTACCAACACTGGTTGTACTGGAGAAATATGCGAATGCACTTGGAAAACATATTGAAATAAAAATCTGTGATGACTGACAGATTTTTATTTTAGGATAATCATAAATGATAGTATTATTAAAAAATAACAAAGCGAAATGGAGGGAGAAAGATTGCAAGAAAAGAAAATGGAAATATAGAACAACCATTGCGGTTTAAAATGAAGATTGTTATATAAAAAACTGACGGAATGTAGAAAACAGAAATTGAGGAAGATTAGTGTTTTACTGGAAGATGAAGGCAGCGCCGAACGTTTTCCATATGATGTTGTGGAGAAAATTTCCGGTGAATGCACAGGTTAGGGTATTTTGAAGAACACGACGAAATGTTTTATATTTATTTTTCTTGCTGTTTTTACTCTCATTTCAATTATAGCTGTTTGGCCTGATAGTGGTAAGGATCACAATTCCGGATTTACTTCAGCAGAGTTGAAACTTGAGGAGAAAACAGAAAAAGATTCAACAACAGATAGCAGTATAACAACATATACATTTGTAAATGGAGCAGAAGAAACGACCTGTGCGATTGACAGAGGATATGCTGTTATGAAGCAGTTTAAGAATGCCGAAGGGCAGGTAACAGAAGAAAGATATTTTGATGCCGATGGTAATCCGGTAAAGCCGTATGACAGCTATTATGGCATAGAGTATGAATATCATGACCATGAAGCAATCATTCAGTATCTGGATTGGCATCGCGGAATTCGATGATGTGTTTGGAAACACGTTGGGCGGTTGGATCGGTGTGGTGGTAGCGTGGACTTGGGTGAAGAATAAAGCCATGCGGACTATCAGATGGAAAATTTGAGAATATAGCCGTGTGTGATATGCGTGGCTTTTCTTAAATTGAATGGTCAGCTGAAATTAATTAAATAGTCCGTGAAATATCAGTTTTTTCTGAGATTTTACCATTAAAATCTACTTACTATGTACAAAATTCTACAGTAACATCCCTCATAACTGGGGAAGTGAATATCAGTTGGAATGATGACCAATATTCAGTACATACGAAGAAACTGGCTAATGCATCGGAACATTAATAACAGCAGAATATATCCGAAGATATGGGTGGGAAAATAATTGCATAATTTTACGAAAAATGTTGAATAAATTTGAAAAATTGATATAATGTAAGACAAGAACAAAAGCGGATATCTTAAATCGTCGCATTGTCGCGTTTAAGGGAGAAGTGGACAAAAATTACCTTATATATTCACTTGAAACATAGTGAAATGGTATTTTGTCCGCTTTTTTATGTTTTAGTGCTTTGGAACAAAATGATTTTCTGCCATTTTGTAAAAATGCTGTGCTGTAACTATTTATCACAGTGCAAAGCTGTTGGTACATAAAGTTACACGATTGGCTTGAAAGAAAAGATTTTTATAAACATTGAGGTCAGACATTTCTTGGTAATTGTTATAATTATTCCGATTCTAATATTGATACTATTAACGATAATTCCAGGGATAGGGATTTTGTTTAATAGTATCTTAGGTATATAGTCCGGTGGGTGGAAGCCCATCAAATAAGCTGCTAACCACAACATTTGAAGGTTTGTCGCGGTAACGTTGCAGGCTAAGCGTAAACAGCAAGATAACAGGGATAGCCATTGAGCACCGAAATCCCAAAGTCACCAGAGGGTCGACATCGTGGTATGGATGGAAGACAACATATGTATTTATCGTTATGGTGAGATTTTACATACCTCTGCGGTGTTGGTTGGAACTATTCAAGTTATACAGGGAATATATGTCAACTGGAGAGAATATGCATTTTCTTCTGTAATGTGTAAACAGAAAGTATGCCTGACAATCAGAAAAAGGATGGCAAAAGAAATGCAGGTAGTCGAAGGTTCGAATAGTACCGACGAAGGTATGAACAAAATAAATACCAGAGGGAAGTCGAGATAGAACTGTTCCTCACAGTTCTGACCTGTGAAACTATATCAAAGAGGAAATATTAGCTATACACAGAGATAGAGGTATTAATGGAAACGAAATTGGCGAGAATATCACAATTATTAAAGGAAAATCCTGGTATGGTATTTACGTCTTTAGGACATCTGATTAATGCAAAGAGGTTCTATGAACATCTGAAACATAGAAAGAATAGGGCACTTTGGATTAAGCCTTGAGGAAGGAAAGAGCCGTCTGATAGAGTTCAAGCGTTATGCAAAAGAAAGATGCAGAAAATGCAACTAAATTTGCCGATAATCTTTTGAATAAACTTGGTAATAATAGGATGGTGATATTCTATCCATATTTTATTGCTAATAAAAGCGGAACACTTGAAGTTAAAAGAAATAGTGTTATTATTGAGTCAGTAAAGGAGGATTTGTGGAATTTAGTAACGTATTCCGATCATGAGGTTACAATTATTTATCATGATAATCAGGAACTGGAATATATGGGAAACAAAAATTTCCTGAAAACAAACGAAAAAGAACAGTTGCTGAAATATGTGCCGGAAATAAGAAAATTGTTTAAGGATGATTTATTAGAAGGAAAATCAGCTTTATTGGAATGGAGTTTCGCAGTTTCCTGTGATGTAAATAAGAATCCTGCAGGTGATGAGTATTTAGTTTTCTATGAGGCACGCACAGTAAAATAAAAGCTGATACCTTAAATTGTCGCATTGTCGCGGTTAAGGAGAGAAGTGGACAAAGTACCATGTATATTCACTTGGAACATAGTGGAATGGTGTTTTGTCTATTTTTGTATCTGGAAATTTTAAACTCCGAAACGTTTGTTTTTAACGTATCTATTCATAAAAATTGAAAATGTCATGCAATGCACGGAGGAAGAACTATGCATAATTATGAAAAAGAAATGAATATCAGGGAAAACGATTCATACAGGGGCAACCGTATATATGATGCTGGAATGCTTTCTGATATGGATATCAGGGAATTTTGGAAAAAAGGGATTGAAATAGAAGTTGCAGATTACCAGAATTACTCTTTTGATTTTGATAAACAGCTGCAACATGGTTCTGTAGATTTACGTTTCAGACATGATTATAAAAAGATCTCTGTTCCTAAGGGTGAGGTATTGACATTTGAGAAAATGAAAAATCATAATTATACAATATCTGACGAAGTGAAAGGAAATAATAAAATTATACTTGAACCAGGCGAGATGATTTTAACCACAACAATGGAAACAGTGCGGCTATCGGAGGATTTTGCAGGAATCATTACGGGGAGAAGCAGTATTGCACGATTAGGTATTATGGTACATTGTTGCCAGGAATTTATAAACCCAGGTCATGGACAGACGATACCACTTCAAATTATAAATGTAGCTCCTTGCTCGGTGGAATTGGATCTGGAGATTCCTATATGTCAGCTTATCATTTTTAAATTAAGAACTCCTTCTGCAGAGAAATATAGTACTGCAGCTGGGTCGAAATACTCGAAGGAAGTAGAAATCGAAAGTTCAAAGATATATGAAGAAATGGGAAGTAAGAGAACAGAGGATAGTCCGGTTTCAATATCAGAAAAAAGTAAAAAAATAAGGAAAAAGATGAAATATATTGAGCCGTTTCTTCCTCCTTTAATAATGGTAATGGCAGTAACTCCACTTATTAATGCATGGATATTAAATAAATCGTTTGCGGAGTTGTTTGATGTATTGAAAAACATACCTGTAGTTACTCCTTTGGTTGTCATACTTATTGCACTGTATATCTGGTTAAAAAGAGAGGATTAATATGAGAGTATATATTGCTTCTAAATATATTGCACACAAAGAATTGAACAGAAAAATTTATGAGGAATTAGTTCATGCAGAGATACCAGCTTTTTTACCGGAAAGTATAAATATGGATGCAATTGATTCTGAAAAATCATTGATTGTAGCTGAGAGTTGTTTTAATGAAATAGAAAAATGTAATATAATATTGGCTGTCTGCCCATTTGGAAAAAGTGTCTCAAGCGAACTGGGATATGCAATTGCACTACGTAGAGTGCTGAAACAGAAAAAGATCATTATTGCATTAAATCTGGACTTTGAAAGAGAGGCAATGTTGATACCTTATGTTGACAAAGCTTTTGAGAATATCCGGGAATGTATAGAGTATTTAAAGCAACTTGGAATAGTAGCTGCAAGTCAGAAAATTTTATGAAGAAAATTGTATTTTGATTGTCGTTTTTTTGCGACAAGAGAGAAGTGTTATTGGGACTGAAGAGTGATAAAATAATAAAGAAATCAAAATACAGGTAACTGTATATGTTGCGGACAGAACATAATTTCTATAGGGGATGGGTATAGTGAAAAATAATATTGAGCAGTATCTGGGAAGCGGAATGAATATGTTTTTTGAAAATGTATTGGGGCTTTTTGATACAATAAAAAATGAATACGATAATATGTCGACCAGAAAGATTCAATTAAAATGTGAAAAAAAACCGAATGCAATTATAAAGATTGACACGGACACACCCAATATAGCAGCGATTTTAAATTATATGGTGGAATATTATAGAGAACCTTATCAGATTTTGAAAGAATGTAAGGGAGAAACAATATTCCTGACAACTTTTACGTGGAAATATGCTCCATCAGGAAAGTTAAACTTTGGTCTTGAAGGTCTATCTGTTAATTCCGGTATTGCTAAAATAAAAAGATATTTGGATAAAGCAATTGTTATAAAGTTAAATGATATTGACAGTATGAAAAAGTTATTAACAACTTTTCTTAGTGCTGAATCTAAAATCATATCTGAAGCACAAACAATGAATTGTTATTTTCCGGATCTAAAGGATATTAAGAAATGCACCGACTTATTTTATAAATCAATAAAGTTTTTCATGAGCCATGAGTCATTTTTGGAAATGGAGAAGAAAGAAAGGGTATTATATGAATTATTAAATATAGGAAGTTATTATGATGGTGAGAAATATAAAACAACAATTTATGCACCTCGAAGTCTGCTGATTCTTCCGAGTATTTATAAAAATTTATCGCTGTATTTAAAGAGGACGGAACAGGATGAGATGCTGACAAAGTGTAATCATTCTATTTTTCTGGCAAAATTACATCAGGCTAACAGATGGTATACGCTGGCTGTTGAAAAAAGAAAATTATGCTTATACCATGTTGCGCTGCCGGCATATCAAACAGAACAAACTACAGATATGTTTTTGGAAATGAGAAATATTAAAACATATGACAGTTATGAAGGGGTTGGCGAATTACGTTTAGCTGACAAAATTTTATATGAACTGGAGTATAGAGATAAAAATCAACTTGATATAGGAAATATTCGGATTTCTATATTTGGTGAGGTTAATTATAATCCATTTTTGGAACTTATTGATTATTTAAACAAAGCTATTAATATAAAGTATCCATATATGAAAGCAAAATATAAGCTGTTGTTTGATATTTACACTCGAAAAATTGATGAATTAGAGGAGAATAAAAGAATATCGGAATACAAAAATTGTGTATTAAAATTTTACAAAAAGGATGAAAAACAGTTTTCCATACGAAAGAAAATAGATAAGTTGATTGATGATTCAGATATAATCTTTTTATTGGATAACAGTGGCATATATAATGCAGTAACTTATAAAGCGTTTGATGATGGGGGAGAATACTATAAAAATTTACAGATGCTGCCAGATCAGATTAGCATAGATGAAGATCGTGAAGATTTTAAAATAGATAAAAACTTTGATGAATTATACAATATAGCAGTTACATATGGCAACTTTGGAAAGTTTGGGAAAATTTATAAAGAAGCATATGATACTTTACTCGGGGCTTTTGAGCAAAGATGTTCTGATGAAAAAGTAATATATGCATATATTTCTGATTTGGATGCATTCTCTCAGATGTATTTTAATCAGGAACAATATGTAAGACTTGAACAGTATCGGGACAAAGAAATGGGGATCATCCGATTTTCGAAAAGAAAAGAAAATCTGTTAAAAAATAGCAGTTCTCAGAAAATGATAGTATTTAACCTCTGGCAATTTGTGAAGCATATCGCAATACATGAGAGAATGAATTTTGAAGAATATTTTATATGTCCCTCTTACAGAAGCAAAATATTATTAGATCAGATACTGATAGGAATTGATTATTCATTATGGATTGAAGAAGTAGTATTTTCCTATACATTGGATTCTAAAATAGATATTAATAAAGCTATATACTGTGAAAGACTGGAACAGTTTATTAATAATGTAATTATACCTAAATTTGATTCCAGAAGTGAAATCAGTTATGAAAGTTATTATAGGAAAATATTTATATCATTTCTATATGGAGATGCAAAAAATGTTGAAGACCTATTATTTTTGCATATATATCAATGGCACAAAAAGATACTGGGAAAATCAAGATTAAGGGAAAAATCTAGAGATGAAAAGCAGAATTTGATTGATAATAAAAATGTAGAATTCAAATTCTCAACAAAGAGATTCTATCAGATTGCTATGAAAAGATTTGATTCTACATTTCATAATGAATATGATCGTTTAAATGCATATGGAACATTGAGAAGAGAGTCGAACATGCTTTTTTATGATTATAAAAAAGACGATATAAAAATGATACTTTCTAATATAAAGAAAGCATGTGAAGCTATAACTTATGACAGAACGATTTTGTACCGTCAATGTCAGGAATATTTATTGAGATATAGGGGGGAATGAAAATTGAGAGTATACAATATCGTGCAATCAGTAAAGGGAGGATGCGGGAAAACTACTTTTTCCATTATGCTTGCAGGATTTCTGGGCAAGAAGGAGAACAGAGACGAATGTGGAAAAACTTGTCTGGTCGATGCTGATTTTCAGGGAACATCTTTAATTCATTTATTTATTCATGATGAAAACCAGGATAAAACGGGTCCAAGAAAATGTTATTTAAATGAAAAAATGAGAAGATATAATTCATATCATAATTATGTACGGGAATATAATGGATATGGCAGGATATTTTACTATGTGCCATCCAGTCCTGAATATGTTCAAAAGGCATGGTTCCTTGCAAATGCACAAATGGGTTATATTCCACATATGGCATATAATATATTTGAAATAAATCTAAAATCTATGTTGATTAGTAAAGAAGACAGTCTGTCAGGAGAGATAGGAGAAGATTTGACAAATGTAATATTCGATATGCCTCCGAGCAGTGATGGTTATTCAGATATCATAAAAAAGTGTATTGTAAACGAAAATGAAGGTATTCGAAAATCAGAAGATATTGTAAATTATTATATGATGATTAATTTGGACCCTACCCATTTATACAGTACGATTGAATATTTAAAACAGATTTTAAGGGGTATAGATCAGTTACCTACGCACATTTTTATTGTGTTTAATGATAATTGTTTTATCGAAAATGAGACGCAAACGTATACGCTTTTTGAAGAAAGAAAGCTACAAATAGAAATAGCTCTAAAAAAAGAAAATATATCTGAAAGCAATCTGAAAAAAATAGTGTTCTTAGTCTGTCCAAAATATAAAGATTATGCGAAGGAGATTATTAAAGGGCATACTTTGTGTGAACTTACAGAGAAAGATTTGTTTACTGATAATCCGATTAAATATCTGGGAGAATTTGGAAGTTCGAAAATGAGAATTGTCAATCCAGATACATTCTATAATTTGATTTATAACAAATAAAAATATTGAAATATACAATACGAGGTGATAAATGAAATATGGAGATTAGAATATGTACGGAAAATATGATTGAATTCTATTCTCAATTTGATTATATTGATTTCAAGTACGAATTAGATAAGAACAGCAATTCATATTTAGCAGATTATAGAAGGCTGGCAGAACAGGAAGAAAATAATAATCAATCGGAGATTACTGCCAAAAATTATGGGAAAATGCTGGCTAATATAGATCTGATATATGATAACGCAAAACTGTCAGAAGAATTTACAAAAATTTATGATTTGTTTTATAATAAGATCATATGCAAATACTTAAATATTGAAGGTCTGGAACGTTTATTCAATGAAAAATATATGGAATTTGAGTGGAATATGCATTTGGGAATTGATTATAAAGGGCATAAGAGAAATTATTATAGAGATCATTTTATCCACCAGATCCGAAATGCATATATGATGCATATTTTACTTAATGATTTCAGATTTTATCAATATGTGGATTGGGCACTGCAAGATGGAAGTGGTGTGGCAAATTATGTTCAGAAGAGTATCAGGTTACAAACGTCTGCAAGGGGTTCATACAGCGCAGATTTTTATATGCGTAATATCATTTATATGGCCTCATATATAGGGGCATTATTTCATGATATTGCTTATCCTGAATGTAGTAATATGCAAGTACAAAAAAGAATTAACGAATTTATGCCAAGTTTGTATAATATAGAAATATCAGAACTTAACTGGAATAAAACATATGCGGTTCTGCAGAATTCTTTATTATTCAAAATTGTAGATAATAATAAGATCCATAATAAAGTGATGGCAGAAAAACCAGATCATGGTGCTTTATCTGCCATTATTTTTTTATTGAATTTTTATGAAAATGGTGCCATATATCACATGGAACCGTATAAAAAATGTGCCTTGGAATTGGGGGCACTTGCAATGTATACACATACGGATACTTATGGTTCAAATATGAATGCAGCATCAGCCAGGATTTCTTTTAGGATGAATCCTATATCGTATCTGTTAAGAATATGTGATGATTTACAGGAATGGGATCGGATATATTTTGAAATCATTTCACAATCACGTTGCGTAATATGTTCTAAATGCAAAACTCCACTTATTATGAAAAGGCGGAATGGAAGGAAAGAATATATATGTAATTGTTGTGCTGGTAATTCAAATGATGACAGTATGAGAAGTACATTTATGTCATTGTTTCAAAATGAAGCGGACTTTTCATATAGAAGAGTATATAATGTGACAGTTTGTGATGCACTTAAAATAAGCGAAGAAGATCCTACAGGAAGAAGGAAAATTATATTTGATTTGGAATATAATTTGTTTAAATTGTTACATATCGCTCTCCTGAGTAATACATATGCAGCTTATAGAATTAAAGAATTAAATAAAGTAAAACAACTATTGGAGTTTCAGGGCGAACTCCCTCACATGTATATAAAATATAACATGACGTCTAATCCAATTCTTATTAAAGTATTAATGTTGGAGCGTTTTTTTGACTGCGAAAATTATGAAATAAAAGATGTAAAAACTAAAAAAAGAAATTTTTCTGATTTGCAGGAAATTTCAGAGGAAGTTTGGACAGAAATAGAAAACCAAAGTAATATTTCTGAATTAGCGGATAAAGGGTATTTTATATTATCTTCAAAGTTAAAAGAAATAGAAAGAGAATCTGTATCTCCATTAAAAATTCTACTGGAAAGTAAGATAGACGAAGTTTATGTAGGAGTAGAAAAAAAACTTGTCAAAAATATTAAGAAAAATATCTCATATTATTTAGACCTTTACTTCTGGATGATGATAATAAAAAATTTGAATCAAAATGAAAAAGATAAAGAAATAATAAAAGATTTTTGTTCAGGACTGGGAAAGCTTTATACTAAAAATTTCTGTTCGAAAGATTTAATTGAAATAATAAAAGATTGTTTTAGGCAGTTTGGCAAAATGTATTTGAGAATAGAGGAAACAGACATAATCCCAGATGAATATTACACTGTTTTTGAAGCATCAGATTATACGTATGGATCAATTCAAAGGTATATATTACCAGATAATAACTGGCCGATTAAAATGCTTAAAACATATGCTGCAAAAGATATTGATTGTTATACGGATTTATATTTCTTTTCATATTTAGAAGATAAGTATCAGGAATATAACAATAATTCAGTAGTATCAAGGAGATTAACCCCATGACAAATCTAAATTCCCTTTTCCTGTCCCAGGCCTACAATGACTGCTGGGACGATTACAACAGATCTTTAAAACTCCGTAGCTTCCCATGTTAGGACTACGTAATTCTGACTGCTTCCAATGAGCAGCAGGCAGAAGGATTTCGCAAACAGCTTGAAGACAGACAGAACTTCCTGCCGAAAGGCACGAAGTTTATTGCTATCCCGGACCGTGATGGCAGGCGTGTCGGATCCGGCGGGGCTACGCTGGAGGTTCTGAGATATCTTCATGAACAGGAAGGATCTTTTGACAGCCTTCGTGTGCTGGTGATTCATTCATGCGGGGACAGTAAGCATGTTCCTCAGTATTCTGCGCTGGGTAAGCTTTTTTCGCCGGTGCCTCATGAATTACCCAATGGACGCAGTTCCACTTTATTTGATGAATTCATGATATGCATGAGTTCTGTTCCTTCGTAAACGGTAGAACCGTTTACTGTAGAGGGCCGAAAGATAACAGAATAAAAAATGCATCAGAAATGTTGATGAAATTGCAAGTTATTAGCGTTTCAGAAGAGCAAGTTCCTTTTATAGATGAATATGAGGCGGATACAAATGCATATATAGACTTTGATGAATCACCGATAGACTTTTTAGATGATGAAGCGTCAATGGGGGCAAGAACATTAGAAGAATTTTTAGAAGCTCAAAAATCAACGGAATCAATGAAAAATTCGCTTGAACCTGAGAAATCTAATATTCATAAAATAAATTATAAAGCAATGTACAGTGTGGGAAGTTGGACTTTATTCACATGCTTAATGGCTCTTATGCCATTAGCCATTTTTTTAATAACACGTATTTGTTTTAAACCGGACTTTCCGTATATAAATAAACTAATTACAGAAATGCTTTATTTAGCATTGACACTTTCAATTACTACGATAAGAGACTTGGCAGTGCTGAATTTGCGGAAAAAAGAAAAATTTATATTTGATTTTGCCTTATGCTTGTCAATAATAATATTAATATTTACAGCAATGCTTTTTGGAGCAATGACAGTGAAAGATATGGGCTTATTGCAGGAGCAAATTAGCAATAATATGAATACTTCTGCCTTACTTGGGATAACGTTAATTATGGATATATGTAATATTGTTATAGGAATATGTGTTCAGGTAGCAGCTTCTGATAATTAAAAAATTATTACATGTATATATTTGAGATTGGCAATGAGAGGTGAAAGAATATTTATGAATATAGCGGTAATTATTGTTGGAATTATATTAAGCTGTTTAACATTTGTATTTGCAATTACAGTTATCATTGCAAAACAAAAGAAAAAATCTGCTTATTTGCAAAAGAAAAAATCTGCCTATTTACAATATAAAGGAAAAGTAACATCGGAACCGATTATTCAATTTTCAACAAAGGAGCTGTTACATAAGAACTCAGATCAACCTTTATTATATCCAGAGGAAACATATATGTTAGTTTTGGAGACTAATGAAATTGATGAACTTCAGAAAGAAAAATATATTACTTTAAAACAGGGAGATAATATTTTTGGACGCGATAAACAGGAGGCAGATTTTGTAATAGAAGATCGTTATGTATCGAAAAAACATTTTATAATTAAAGTATTTGGAACACAGCTAATTTTGATAGATTGTGAGAGCATGAATGGAACGTATTTGAACCATAAAAGAGTTGATGTTTTTCCCGAAAGTATTAAAAGAGATGATGAAATACAAGTATCTCAGACTAAATTTATTGTGAAGGTATAGACTATAAATGATTTTTTTAGATATTGCAGAAATAAGAAGGATAGGAAATTTTGCATTCGAGAGAAAATAAAAGTGTGAATAGAAAAATAATTTAAAGAAAAGCATTTGGAACATTAATAGTTTCAGATGCCTTTCTTTTATATGAAGAGTTTATGGATGTAGAATATTTAAAATAAAAAAGAAGACTGAAAAAGAGAAATGGATGTTGTAATGACAGTTATTATATATTATGAGAAAGAAAATAATATATTTACTTTAGAAGAGTTGAAAAATTATTTAATAAGTAATATGTGCAATGAGTATCAATGTTTTGTATATTCTGACAAAAATGTGTTGTTAAAAAAAATTCAAACCGAAGGACAATACTTGTTATTTTTACCGGTTGTGAGTGAAAATTGTTCTGGGTTTGAAATCGCCGAAAATGTGGTAAAAAATGATATCAATGCGGAAATAATATTTATATCACAAATGGATAATTTAGTTTTCAAAGCTCTTGGGTATTTTCCCTTTTATTTTATAAGAAAAAGAATGATGAATATTGAATTAAAAATAGTTTTGGAAAGGTATGTACATCAACAAAGTTTGAAAAGAATATATGGATCAGTCTTTCAATATAAGATCAATGGCAACATATTTCAAATTAATAGCAATGATATTATTTATTTAATGTATTATAAACATAAAATTATTTTGGTACTTTTGGATAACACAAAAATAGAATTTCGAGGACGGATTCGAGATTGTGAAGAGCAATTACAGAATAAAAATTTTTTTAAAGCAAATGCGGGTATGATTGTTAATTTTAGACATTGTTATAGTTTAGAACAGGGAATATTTACTATGAGTAATGGAGATAAAATAGCAGTGAGTAGAAATCGCAAAAAAGTTGCAGAAGATGAATTTTTTATGTATTGGAAATAATTAGTGAATTGTCAAGATAAAAATACTGCAATATAGGTCGGGATTTCTGCATAATACGACGATTCACTTGAAATATTAAGAATACTATATGATAATTAATCATATCTTTTACAAATGAAAAAACTTGTAAAGCTGTATTATATTATAAGAAGCGGCTATATGTTTTAAGAAGTAATTCTGTTTAGATGAGAGAAAACATATATACGCTTTTTTTGTGTAAAAATGGAAATATGTTTGGTGCTGGACTTAACTTTTAACAAAAACATTTGAGTATACGAGGAGGAAAAGAATAGTGGAAGAAATTGTATTGTATTTCGTATCCAATAGTGAAAGCAAGTTTAAAGAATTGAAGCAGATGGCTAAAAATACAAAGTATGATATTCAATGGTACAAATATTCTATAAAAGAGTTACAGACTGATAATGTGGAGCAATTACTTCGCCATAAAGTTTTAGATGCATTTAGAAAATTGAAAAGACCTGTAATGGTGGATCATACAATATTAGAAGTTGAGGCATTTAATAGTCTTCCTGGACTTCAGACAAATTATTTTTTTCGAAAAATGGGAAACGAAGAAATTGTCAAATTCTGCAATTATAAAAAAGAATGGAAAGCAAAGGTTGTGACAAAACTTTGCTGCTGTACAGGAAAAAAAATAATAATTTCGGATGGATTTGAGGAAGGAAGAATTGTAGATAATCCTAATATATCAAATAAAGGATATGATTGGGATGATATATTTAAACCAGCTGTAGATAATGATAGAGATGATGTATATTCCAAATTGGACAAAAATAGCCGTTCAATGCGTAAGAAAGCATGGGAAGATTTAATTGTTAAACTAAGTTCAGAGGAAATATTTTTTACACATGCGGAAAAATATAAAGAGAATATAGAGGATTTAGCAGAATTAATATGCAAGAAAAAAGTAATGTTGTTTATTGGAGCAGGTATTTCTGCATCTATAGGTTTACCTTCATGGAATAAGTTGATAGGGGAATTGGGTGAAGCTGATGATTTTGATGCAGAAATTTTTTCTGAATATGGAGATAATATGCTTTTGGCGGAATACAGCGAAACATTAAACAATAATGAAAATAGGTTGCAGGATATGTTCACTGATAAATGGGATATAAAATCTAATGATATTTTGAGATCAGAACTCGAAAAATCTTTAATTTATAAATATATTATGGAGTTAGATTGCCCAGTAATATACACGACTAATTTTGACCATATGATAGAAGATTATTATGAAATGAAAAAGAAAGAAATACATAGGGTAGCTGTTATGGATGATTTCGATAATAGTGAACAAAAGCATCCTAGACTTATGAAATTTCATGGAGATATGAAATATAAAGATAGTATAGTGTTTACAGAAAGTCAATACTTTAAACGAATGGATTATCAATCGTTTATGGACATTAAACTTCAGGCAGACTTACTGAAATATAATGTATTATTTCTTGGATATAGCTTATCTGATATAAATATTAAGCAGTTACTATATATTTCCAGAAAACGTTGGGCTGATAATGGAAATAAAAAAATATCTTATATTTATACAGCAACACCCAATTATGTGCAGGAAAAAGTTTTTGAGAAAAATGGCATTATAAGTATTTCAGGAGGTGTAGCAGATAAAAAAATTGCAACAGAATTATTTCTAAAGGATCTTTGCGAACAGATAAAAATCTTGAAAAAGAGGAGTTGATATGTAAAAAGTAAAAGGAAGGGACAATAAGTGATATGGTGACCAGAATTTATATAACATACGATGATAGTGAGGCTATAACTTATTCTTTCTTAAAACAATTTTTCTTAATGACTGGAGTTTGGGTGACAGGAAAAAAAATGGAAAATATTGAAGTTAATGATATGGAAAAAGGAGAGATGAAATATATACATTTGTATTTAGTGTCTAAGAAAAATTTAAATATTATTAAAGAGAGAAGAGTTAGGGATAATGTTTTTTATTTAACGAAACATATATTTTATAATGATGAAATATATAAAAATAGGAAAGACATTTTAATATATAACTGGAATAATAAGACAACATTTGTAGATGCATTGAATAAAATTGAAGAATTTAAAAGTGAAAGTTATGGTGATTTGTTAAAAATATATATGAAATGCAACTTGTGGATGGTGTCATGGATATATTTTGAAATAGCATATGAAGAGAAAACAGAATGGAGTGATTGGATATTTGAAAATTGTCAAAAAACTATTAATGAGTTGCATAAGTCTGTTAAGTTAGGAAATATAGGAAATAACATATGGAAATATAAATTTATGCATTTATATTGTGAGTTTTTGATGGCGGCTATAGAAAAGCAAAATGGCGGTTATATTAATGTTGAGAAATTCTTGAATAGTGCTCGTGAACTAGCTGATATCATTGGTTGGCAGATGGCTTTATGTAATCTATGTGCATTAATTTCAGCGTTAAGTCCTTTGGAAAACAAAATAGCATTAATTTATTATAAAGAAATTTTAGTTTATGAGGAAAGTTCGGAAGTATTATATAAAATTGGAAAAATTTATGAGAAAAATTATGGAAATATAGATATGGCTGTTAATTATTATAAACAGGCGACAGAGATAAATGAGTACTATCGGGCAGAATATAAAATTGCGAGCTATCATGAACAAAAAGGTGATTGGAAGCAAGCAATTTATTTGTACGACAAAATATATATTTACCTTATCGAGCGACTGATGAGTAATAGTTATTATAGTATAACTGTATGCGATGTGGAGTATCTTATGAAAACACTTGCAAAAATAAGAAATATATATAAACAAAAAGTTGCATATAATGGAAATGGGTTTGATAAAATTTTCACAAATGTTAGAGGGAAAATGATTACTTATTCCAGACTTAAGAATATGGTACATTGTATGCACATAATTTCAAATAAAAAGTCATTAAAGCCGATTGTTGATAAAAATAATACCTTAAAAACAAATAAACAAATTGAAGAGGAAATTTTAAGAAGCATTGTGAGTTATGTCCAAAGAAAAATAGACTTATATATTTAATTATGGGGAGGAATAGGTAATGAGTGAGAACAAGTATAAAATAGTTGTTGATGGTTTGACAGCTATAAAGTATGAAGAACAAAATGAATTTCTTAATTCAGTATCTGTAGATGCATATAGAAAAGCAAAAGAGATAACAGAAAAAATATTGAAAGAAAATAAAAACTTTCGTGAGTTAAAAAATAGTGGGGTGACAGGTAATAAATTAAGAAATTCTGAGCAAATATATAATATACTTTTTTTCACTGGAGCTAAGGAATCTGGAAAAACATCTACAATGCTATCTTATATGGAATTTCTTAAAGACTATTACAGGAAAAAAGAAACATGCAATAGTGAATTTAAATTAGTAACAATTGCGAATCCTATGTTTACAGGATTAGAGTATATAGATGCTTCTGTCATGGATAGAAAAGAGGATATTCTTGGATGTATATTATCTAAAATGCTGAAGAAGTGGAAAGAAGAAGAGCTGAGAAGCTATGAAAATCAGAGGATGGGTATTGTACAAACAAATGATTATTCTTATAGAAAAAGAAGTATTTCTATGGCTTTTGACCGTGTATATACGAATTTGAAAAATTTAAGAAGTTCAAAAGATGTAATAGAGGATGAGGATGATACATTTTTAGAGACATTAGAAAAATTATCTTTATCGTGGAATTTGAAAGAATCGTTTCAAGAATTGGTAGAAAAATATTTGGAGATTATGAAATACCCTGATACAGAAAGTTTAAAAATCGAAAATCATTTTTTGGTTATCTCGATAGATGAAGCAGATATGAATATAGAACATGGGTTTGAAATTATAGAGCAAATTCGGCAATATCTTATGGGACCTAATATTATTGTGCTCTTGTCAGCAGATTATGCTCAGCTAGAGAAGATATGTAATAACCATTATTCCAGAGAATTTTCAGCAACAAATAAATTTGAAAATATGGAGCATCATATAAAAAGACTTACAAGAGAATATCTTGAGAAAATAATTCCTTCAGATAGAAGAATATTTATGCCGTCAGGAAATGAATGGAAGTTGCTAGATAAAGAACAAATAGAAGTATATTATAATGAAGATAAAGAAGAAAATTATGCAATTGGGACAATACGAGAGATAATTCAGACAGATTGTAAAAAGTATTTAGGAATTGAGTTATATAAAGATGGTGATTTAATTAAATTTTTTACACCTGATACGTTAAGAGAATTTTCAGTTTGGATAAAGAAAATGAATGAATTCTTATGTATAGAAAATGAGGATCCTTTATTAAGAAAGAAAAAAGTATATGAGTGGTTTTGGGAAGAAAAATTTCCATCAATATTAAAAAAAGAGAATATTAGTTATAAATTGTATTCTTCTTTAAATGACCTTAAACCGTATGAACAGATTGATTTGATGAAGAATAAATTGATGGAAAATATAAAAAGTGCTGAGAATAATACTGATAATATATTGGAAATGATTTCGTTATTAAAAACAAAAGATGTCGAAGAAAGAAAACTATCAACAATATGCTCGCTATTTCTCTCTATGCAGATGACACAAATGATAAACGAAAATAAAAATAAGGAATATCTAAAATATTTTTCTCAATGTGGGTTGTGGGGAAATTGGGAAGAAAAGATGGGATTTGAATATGTAATTAAGGAATTAAGAAAATTAAAAATAGGGGGACATATTCAATGTATTAATTTTTCTGAACTAAATAGTGCATTGGAACTTCAAGTAGCTGAGTTTGCAGATGAAAGTAATAAGAGTAGTGAAATTATTAAAAGCGAAATTATTAAAATGGAAAATTTCCAGTATATTATTTTATTTTTTGGAATTCCTCGCGGATTAGATGAAAATGAAAATCCATGGGAAGTCGTAACTGAAAGTCATAGTATACGATTAAAAGATGAATATAGAACTATTTGGAGTCGTAATGGGATATTTAGTTTTTCTAATGCAATTTTAAATGTTTTAAAAGGATGTAAGTTAACGGAGTTGTTTTGCAAATGTATAGAAATGAAGTTGAAAGATAATAATATTTCTAATAAAAAAGCAAAGGGAACGGCTGACAGTATATCAATTTTTTCAACATTAGCACAAACAAATAGGATGTTAATTCCAATTTATAATATAGAGTTTTTAATAAAATTGGGAAAAGAATTAGAATCAGCATTTATGGGAGGTCCTGCAATGGAACTGTCATTAGAAAATGTTTCTATTCTGTTAGTCCGATATTGTAAAATAATAAAAGAAAATTTAAAAAAATATGATCAAGAATTTTTTACAGATTATGAGAACTGTTTTTCAGAGTTCGGATTATTTAAAAAAATATTAAATAACGATCCAGATTTTATGGAACTTTTTTATGAAACAATAAGAAAATTGTGCCAACCAGAAGAAATTGGACTTAGTGATTAAGGAGATTAGATGGATAATTTGAGATCAGTATTAAATATTGTGTTGAGCAAGATTCCTACATCGTTAATATTGAGTTCAGAGGTGCAATATGACAATATAACGCGAGAAACATTTGTTAAAATAGCGGGATATTATTTAAAGCATTATTCTAACGATGAATTAGATAGTTTGTTTAATTATATAACACCAGTTTACAACTTTATAAATGATAGATTTGTTGATGAATCAGCTGTTTTAA